>Ga0307517_10005827_pt1 | contig 18429 bp, 14 predicted proteins | sample 23_EM_MG_FD_194515 | JGI IMG/M metagenome (GOLD analysis project Ga0307517, IMG submission 194515) | Populus trichocarpa ectomycorrhiza microbial communities from riparian zone in the Pacific Northwest, United States - 23_EM | ecosystem: Host-associated > Plants > Roots > Unclassified | place... | reverse complement strand
AAACCTGAAACAAGCTATTCAATAGAGTACATAAGCAATTTCAAGTTTTCTCCAATCCAAATAGTATGACAAGCAAGCATAAAAGGCATCGACCTCTCTTACAGAAATACTCTTCAACAGTACTGCAATCAATGTGAACAAGACTTGCCTCTGAAGAGTTCCATTTAAGATTCAGATTAAAATCATTAGTCTTTTATATATATTTTATATTTTCCAATGGTAACAATCCTAGTCCTATATTAATTCTCTTTTTTTTTAGATATAAAAATAACTAATTCTTTTATTCTTATTTTTTTGGTTAGTGTCTATGAAAAAAAAAAGATTGTTAATTCTTAATAGGATACATCTCTGAATGTTTAAGCGTATAGGGACTTGAATGGAAAAGGATGTTGATTTATATAGCATACTATCCCAAGAAATTCCCCTTTTTTTAAAAAATAGTCTATGAGACCAACTAGCCATTAGGACTTCTAATCCATGACATACTTGCAAATCAAACCTGAGCGAAACATCATTTGTATGTTCCACGGTTCCACACACAATCCAACAGACAACTATGAGAGCAACTGGCGTTTACGACTTCTAATCCATGACATGATTGCAAATCAAACCAGAGTGAAACATCATTTGTTCCACGGTTTTACACACACAGCAAAAGACAACTATGAGAGCAACTAGCCATTAGGACTTCTAATTCATGACATACATTCAAATCAAACCCAAGTGAAACATCATTTGTATGTTCCATGGTTTCACACACACATACATAATGGAAGTACGAAAATTTGAAGTGCATATATAACTTTTTAAAAAAAATTAATGCCATGAGCTAACCTGGAAGACTGGAATATAGCTCCAAAATATGTCGGGCTAACTGATGAATGGTGGATCAGCAGGCAACACTCCAAGCAGAGATGACCATCAACTATATATATTTGATAACACAAAATCCTGTGCCTGAGCTTCAGTCTTTCAAGTGTAATTTCTGAACCGGATTTGAAATCAGTTCCAATATCAATACTATGCTCACCATAAGCCTCCAATTAGTGCATGACCACTCCACATACCAAGCAGAAGCACCATCTAGATATTCCTTATATGAAAATGCATTAGTCTGAATCCTTTCCCTTCGAAATTGAGCAACACTATACTCTCATAAGCAGCACCAATTAAGATATTTATGTAAGGAATCTATTTCGTTTAGTAAATCAATCCTAATAACATGAAAGTGATTTATTATGAATTTACATCTGAATCCCACCAGGTACTAAAGAAGCATGCCATGGATATTCAAAGTCAAAAAGCACCACCACACATCTGCCTGTGCAAGCTCGCAATTGTGCATCTAGGTGTGTTTGTGACCAATGGATTTAAAAGTAGCTTTATATCTGTGAAAAATATGATGCTTCAAAACAGAATTAGCATGCAACAGCACTAGGAATCTTGATATTGAATTTGGATTATAATACCTCAGCATGTTGCATAGATATGTATGTTAGGAACATGCTGAATCTTGTGCCAGTCTTCCCCCTTCTCTCGCTGACACCTACTTTCCAGCAAAGGACACTCCCGGATATATAGAGATGAGAGAGAGGGGGGCAATGGTTCTTCTGGCATGGACTGCAGCATGGGGCAGCTCTCAATCTCCAATTCTCTAAGAGCAGTGAGGTGTTGAAATCCCTTGTGTCCTAGAGACTCCAGATTCTGAAGTGCCCATATTTGAAAAGAGGTAAGAGTGGCAGGCAGTCCTTCTGGCAATGACTGGAGCTTAGGGCAACCATCAATCATCAATTCTCTAAGAGAGGTAAGGTGTTGAAGTTCCCTGTAGTCCAGCGATTTCAGATTTTGGAGTTCTGAGATTTTAAGAGAACAAAGACTGGGTGGAAGCCGCAAACTTTCAGGGAAGGATTCCACTTCTTTGCACATACCAATAGTTAAGCGTGAAAGAGAGTGGAGTTTTTGCAAATTCCATTCTGAGCAGGCATTAATGAGTTTCTTGCATGCATAGACCTCAAGTGATTCTAATTTGCAGGGCAATCCCCCTTTTGGAAATGACTCAAGTTCTGGACACCTTCTTAAAGAAATTTCCACGAGGGGTGGGAGAAGGGAGTCCATATATTCAGGCAGTGACTTCATCTTAGAGCAGTTCCGCAACCGAAGCACTGTCATATTTGGAGCAGCTAATCCTCCTTCGGGAAAAGATACCAAATGGGGGCAGTCCCTGATATCCAAGGAATAGAGAGATGTGACATCCCCACGAGCTACTTCATGTGAAGAAAGGGATTGGAGATTTGGACATCCATGGATCCGAACTTGCTTTAACTGAGGACACTGGTCCAGTGGGAAGCTCTCAAGTGAATCACAGTTCCTTACTAGAATTTTTTCTGTAGTGGACAAGCATCCCTTTAATAGAGAGTCAAGGGACTTCAGTCGGTCAAGTTTGAGGCTGTGCTGCCCAGAAGACAATTTCTCTAGCAGCACTTCTCGAGAATCATCTTCCACCTCTACTATAAGGAAGCTCGGAATCCTTGGAAGTAAAGACACAAGCTGTGGACATTTCCTGATCTCAAGTGTTGTTAAACAGGGAAGTTGACAGTTGGGCAGGACTTTTGTTAGGTGTGGACAACAATTTATGTAAAGCTTTTGGAGGCGAGGGAAAGCTCCACCTTCATCATCTTCTGAATAGAAAAACCACTCGTGCCATTTTGACATCCCTTCAAATGTCAAAATTTCAAGGGATCCAAATGGCTTCTTCATGGATGTGCAACTTCCATAGAACTCGGGACCAACAACCATGATTTCACCAAATTCTTTGATCAGGAGATCTTTCAGAGACACTAGCTGTCCAAGTGGAGGTAAGGAGGAGCAGTATTTACAGCCAATGAGCTTCAAGGAAACTATATTTGAGAACGAGGAATCTCCTATCCAATCTGGAAATCTAGTACCCATATAACCAACAATTGAAAGGCATTCAATGTTCATATGAGGCTGTAATTGCTCCAGTACGAGTCTTTCATGCAGTGAATCATTAGTATCACCTTTCCAAGTTAACTCCAACTCCTTAAGCAGTTGTTTACCCTTCAAATTGGCTTTTATTGCATTCTGAGCATCCATGACATTTTGAAGATTCCAAATGCGGAGCGTTCCTCTTAGGTGCTGGAGCTTCCCCAACTCATTAATGCTTGACCCACTTTGTTTTCCCAAAAAGAAATCAGTTAACTTAAGGAGTTTTGTTAGCTTACTTAATTGTGATGGCATCGCTTGTAACTTTGTTTTTGTAATATCAAGATGGCATAAGTTGATCAATTTCATCATGCTGGTAGGCAACTCAATGAGGTCTTTGCATTCATGCAAAATTAATGTTTGCAAATTATATAAAGTACTCACAGAGTCAGGCAACCTTACTATTGATGTTGCAGATAGATTCAAGTATCGCAAATGCTTCAGATTACCAATTGAATTAGGCAAACCAACTACATCATGATCCAGAGACAGAGACAGTGCCCGTAAGCACCTGAATGTCAGAAATAAATTGTTCATTGCCCCATTTCCAACATGTCTCCCCTGCTGCCAGTGTGACCGATTGAAAAGCAAAAGTGTACGCAAAAAGTGGGCTTCACAAGCACCTTTCAGTATCATAGTGCCATCACCATGTATTCTTGCAAACGATAAATGACGGGCCTTTTTACTAATCTTACTTGAATTGTCATCCTCTAACCTGCAGCAAAATTCTCCAGAAACAAATTTTGCTAAGTCATTTATTAGGTCATGCATAACAAATGACGATGTATAGCCACTTGATTGTTGAAAAAATGACCTTGATACAAGATCATGAAAATACTCTTCGCCCAAATCTTCCATCTCCATGTTTCCTTTAGGTTGGTTTATAAAACCCTCTGCCATCCATAGAAATAGTAATTCCTCCTTCTGAAATTCATAACCTTTAGGAAATATTGCAGAGTAAGCAAAACATTGTTTTAGATGCGATGGGAGATAACGATAACTCAATCTCAAAGCTAGAAGAATGTTGTCAATTGGTAAATCCCACATATCACTCCTCAATATCTTCATCCACTCCTTAGCATCTCTTTTGGAGCGAAGGAGACCCCCAAGTGTTTTTGCAGCTAGCGGCAGGCCTTTACATTTTCTCACTATTTCTCTTCCAATTACTTGCAAATCTGGATGTAGGGATGAATTTCCATCATCAAATGCATGTTTTGCAAACAAGAACCAGCAATCATCGTTGGTTAATTCCTTTAGACGGTAAGTTGCAACAGTACGCATGACTGATGCTACGCTTTCATTGCGTGTCGTGACAATAATCTTGCTTCCCTGTCCTGCCGACTTTAGAGGTCTCATTAGAATATCCCAATCAGCATAGCTATTATTCCAAACATCATCTAAAACAAGCAGAAATTTTTGCCCCATTAATCTCTCCCTTAGCTTTAGTTGAAGCTGATTTGGAGTCCTGGCATCATCAATCACCGAACCGAACTCCTCAAGGACATCATTTGTTATCTTGAAAACATCAAAATTTTCTGAAACACAGACCCATGCTTTGAGATCAAATGACTCCTGCACTCCGCGGTCATTGTAGACAAGCTGAGCAAGAGTAGTCTTACCGATTCCACCCATACCAACAATGGGAATCACATCTAAGTTTTTCCCATTTGAAACATCAGATAGCAACAACTTCAGTATAGCTTCCTTATCATGATCCCTACCGCAAACATCAATATCATCCACCAAAGAAGTTGTTGGTGTTTTCTGTAATGATGCTTTTTCTCTCATACCCTCCCTCAAACCGAGGGCATCCTTTTGTTGTACTAAATATTCAAGTCTATCAAGGATCTCTCCCAACTTTTCTTCCATCTCTTCCTTCTCCCTTTTACTAGAAGACAAAGTTCTGCGCGCCTGATTAGCGGTGATTTGTGATCCAGCTTCCACCTCCAACCGCAGAGCTTCATAAGCAATCTCATCCAACAAGTCATCTGCTTCATACACGGCATCTTTAAGCTCATCAAGCCACTCTTTCACAGCTGGCTTGGTAACCTGCTTCTCCTCTGCATCATCAAGCACTCCATTGACAGATATCATCATAATCTTCAACTTCTTAAGCAGCCTTTCATTGAGTTTTCGCTCCTTGAAGAAGTCTAAAACCTCACGAGACGCCATTCTATCAAACAAAACTTGAAGGAAAGCAGAGAGAATTGACCCTCCTACCAAAGCTGCAGCCATAGCTTCTCCTTCTTCGAAAAGGGTCTGATTACAAAACGAAAACTGATCAACATATAGAAAATTAACTTGAAATCTCGACTTGATAGTTGACTTTACTTTGTTTATAAAGCAAGACATCAAGAATTGGCAATTACAAAACTTGTTATCAATGACCGTTGACTTTACTTTGTTAGCAATCGTGGCGGCAATAAAAATCACAGAAGAAATTAAGCTAAAACAGGATTCAAAATATAAGCAAATAAAACCGAAAAATGAAGAACAAAAAAATTAATGGGAATCAAACATATAAGAGCAGAGAAAAGGAACAGCAAGCATCAATCTGCTACTGTTAAAAAGAACACCTCAAAAAAAAAAGGTAACAATGAAGTGAGAGCATAAGAACCCATCATTACCTTTGCAAAACCTGTAAGATGAGAGCTTCTTAAATCTTGGTTACAGTTGCTGCATAAAATGGAGGATTACTTTTTATCGTCAAGTGTGGGGCTTTTGGGGTCTTGGCTTGGTGTCTGCGTTCTAGCGCTGGCTGGTGGCTGGTGGCTCGAGGTAGTTGCGCACGCATTTGGCTCTAGTAGCTCATCTGCTACTTATTTTTATAATTAATAACATTTTTTTATATAACAATTCTCCGGATTAATTTACACGTAACTCGATTAATTTCTTAAAATTTTAAAATTAACAACCTTAAAATTTATAGTGTTTGAATTAATGATCTTTGAAAAGTAAATTTAAAATCTGATCAGTTAAACTATACCCCTCAAAATTTAATAACATTTTATATTATGAATTAAAAATGCAAAATATCTCAACAATCCACTACCATGACCTATTTAGAATTTAAATTATTATTTTTTTATTTTAAATTATTTTTTTAATCTTTTCAGACAACATGTCTTTCATCAGCAACCAAACTTCACCACAAAGAGAATAACACCACAGACATAAACCAATTCAGTTACCCATTAAGGTTGTTCGCTCATTCCTCGACAAGTTTACAACTTGAAAAACCCTCAACATTTCCATGACCACCCACCATCACCAATCCATTACCAATCTATTAAAGATACTGAAGCGATTCTGAAGATCTTCACTATTATGCCATTACCAAGTATAACTTATTTGTTATCTAGTTTAGATATGATTGTGTATTTATCATTAGCATATAATCTTAGCATAAACATGGGAGAAATATACGTAGGATTGTCTTTCCTTGCTGCAAGTTTTTCCCACTCTATAAATACATATGTACAGCATAAGAAAGGGATGAATGTATAACTCTATTTTACTACTGCACTGTCTCACGTCTCTTCATTACTCTGCTTCAAATTTCTACATGGTATCAGAGCATAGTGTTTGAATTCTCATACTATAGGGAGAGACAATGGTGTTGTCATGGAAGACCACTTGAAGGATGCATCGATATTGGATCAAAGGTCTCAGCACTAGCAAATTGTTCTGATGATACCAACACATCTCAAATATTGAGTTTTGTGTTGTTGAATGAATTCAATTATCTTCCTTGGTCAAGGGCTGTCACTATTGCTCTTGGTGGAAGATCTAAGTTGGGGTTCATAAATGGTTCTATCGTTCCTCTAGAAGTTAATGATCCAGAATATGCAACATGGCTTTCCAAGAACCGGTTGGTCATGTTTTGGATCCTCAACTCCATGGAAAGGAATCTTGCTGAGATTTTTAGTTTCTCAGAATCATCACTGGACCTGTGGGATGCAATTCGTGACATGTATGGAAATCAAAATAATGCTGCCAGGATATTCCAAATTCATCGCGAGGTTGCCAGCCTTCACCAGGAAGGAAAGCCCTTTGTTCAGCTGTTGGGAAGCCTTAAAAACCTGTGGAATGAACTAGAAATATATCGCCCACACACTACTGATGCTGCTATATTACAAAAAAGAACTGAGGAGGATAGGATTTTTCAGCTGCTGGCAAGTCTCAGCCCAGATTTTGAAGACCTGCGAAGCCATATTCTGATGAATCCAGAACTACCATCCCTGAAATTGGTTTGCGCCACCATCCAACGTGAGGAAATACGTAGGAAAGTAATGACGCGTGATGTTGGAGTTTTTGAAACTCGTGCTTATCAGACCAAATTGACGCCGCAGGATATGAATTCTGGTTCTTTTGATCATGGTCAGCATAGACCATTATCATATTAAAAAAACTACAAAGGGAAACGAACTGATTTCAAGTGTCATTACTACCACAATCTTGGTCATAATGCAGATCGTTGTTGGCTCCTTCATCCTGAAATTAAGCCTAAGTTTGAAAAGGACCTAAGAAGACCACCAAGATGCGCAAATAATCATAAGTCATACCTTGCAAATAATCATGTGAATTCCACCAAAAGCTTTTCTGCCAATTCTGCATCTTTGACATCTGATTTTGCTAATTATTTGCACGACAAGCATGGCCAAGGAAAATCACATGATGAATCTACCAATCAAGACCAGAAGCAACCAACTGCTCTTCTCAGTCACTTTGCTGATTTTTTTAGCAGAAGCAGACTCGAAAAATAGCCAAGGTAATCTGATTGCTTTCATGACTGCATTAGAACTTGTAAATTTGCATGATCTTTGGATAATAGATTATGGTGCCACCGATCACATGTCAAACAAATTAGATAGACCTTAAATCATTTGTCAAACCCATATTTGTATATGTTGCTGGTGGGAAGGGTGCTTATGTTAAAGGGAAGGGAAAAATTAATCTACTCTCTGATAAGATAGTGTCTGATGTTCTATTTGTACCATCCTTTCCATTTCAATTGCTTTCAGTCAGTAAGATTACAACCACTCTAAACTATGAAGTAATTCTTACTTCTTCCAAAGTTGTGTTTCAGGATCTTGTCACCAAGGAGATGATTGGTGAAGGATTTTTCCTGCATGGTCTGTATTATATATCCTAAAAATCACAAGTCTTCAGGGGTTTTCAAGCAACAACTAATCCACCCATGAGCACCTCTTATGGCATCGTCGTCTAGCTCACCCTTCAGAGTCTATTCTTAGTAAAATAAAGTCGGTTCAAGTACATGAATCGCTCAATTGTGAGATTTGTCATTTTTTAAAATCTACAAGACTTCTGTTTACTCCTTCAATGTCAAAAAGTACTCATGCATTTGAACTTGTTCATTCAGATGTATGGGGACCCTTCCATACTTTCATTGATGGTTTTAAATATTTTGTTATATTTATCGATGACTTCTCTAAGGTTACTTGGGTGTATCTGCTAAAAACTAAGCATGACGTATTTGTTTGTTTTAATGATTTTCATTTGTTAGCAATCAATCAATTTTCAGCTCCCATTGAAATCCTTCGATCTGATAATGACACCGAATATATGTCCAAAGACATGTCAAAATATTTACATTTTAATGAAATTCTGCATCAAACTAGCTGTGTTGGTACACCTCAACAAAACAGGATATCTGAACGTAAAAATCATGATCTGCTTGAAAAAACCCGTGCCATTATGCTTCAAATGAATGTTCCCAAAGCTTTCTGGTCCTACGGAGCTCTTACAGCTGCTTATCTCATAAATCGTTTACCCAGCCGAGTGCTGGATTTTAAATCTCCTCTTGAAGTTTTGCAGGATAAAGTTTCAGATATATCTCATCTTAAAGTATTTGGCTGCACTTGTTTTGTGCACTTACTAGCTACGCATCGGGACAAGCTGGATGCTAGAGCGATCAAGTGCGTCTTTTTAGGTTATTCCACAACTCAAAAGGGATACAAGTGTTGTGACACTGTGTTGCAGAAACTATATGTTTCCATGAATGTGAGATTTCTTGAAGATACTGAATATTTTTCTGCAGGAAATCAGGGGGGATGTTGTCAGATCTTTTTCCCTTACCTAGCATTGAGAATGTCAGTCTGCCTCCATCCATCATTCCAAGTTCTGACCGACAGATTCAGGTTCAAATAACTCATTGAAATGATACTACTAATCGGGATACTAAAATTCAAAATGCATCAGATTTCAGTGATGTTGTTGTTCTTGACTCGGATTCAAGCAATAAAAATACAAGCATATGAGAATCATCTATTGACATGCTGCCAGCTACTAGAAGAGTTTCCCTTCGAACTCGTCAAGCATCATCTCGAATGCAAGATTATATCACCTATAATGTGAAGTATCCTATTTCCAGGTTCATGTCCTATCATCGACTTTTTCCATCATATAGTGTTTTTCTTACTTCCATATCAGCTATTCAGGAACCAAAGACATTTCATGAAGTGCAATCACAGGCAGTATGGCAGCAGGCCATGAATGAAGAATTGAAGGCACTTACAGAAAATCACATGTGGAGTGTGCTACCCTTGCCTGCTGAAAAACAAGTTGTAGGCTTCATTGGATATTTAAGACAAAATTTAAGTTAGATGGTTCAGTTTATCGGCATAAAGCTTGTCTCGTGGCTCATGGTTTCACTCAGAAATTTGGTGTTGACTACAAGGAAACATTTGCTCCCGTGGCCAAGATGACCACTGTCAGAATCCTTCTATCCGTTACTGTCAACCAGGGATGGTTCCTATGTCAAATGGATGTAAGAAATGCCTTCTTACATGAAGAGTTTGAAGAATAAGTGTTCATGAAACTTCCTCCTGAACATCCATAGAATGGAAGCCCTACACTTGTCTGCAAACTTCATAAGTCTATTTATGGCCTGAAGCAGAGTTCTTAGGCCTGGCATGCTAAATTAAGTTTTGCACTTGAAGATATTGGTTTTACAAGAAGTTCTACAGATTCTTCTTTATTTATTCAGCTTGGGTGCACTCATAAACTAGTTGTGCTAATATATGTGGATGATCTGATTATAGCAGGAAGTAATAATGACTCAATCACTCAACTTAAAAGGGAGCTTCAGCAGCAATTTTCAATTAAGGACCTTGGCTCCTTAAAGTACTTCCTAGGCATTAAAATGGCCGCCTCCAGTAAAGGTTTTTTTCGCAATCAACGCAAGTATGTCATTGATTTGTTGAAGGATGCTGACATGTTGCACACAAAGCCGGTTGCAAACCCTTTAGACAGCAAGTTAACATTGGACCCTTCAAGTGAACCTTTTGCTTCTTACAATCATTATCAGAAGATTGTTGGTAAACTAATTTACTTAACAATCACTCGACCAGATATTACATTTACGGTCAGCCTTATCAGTCAATATATGCATGCTCCAATAGTTTAGCATTTTGGTATAGTAAAGCGTATCTTGCGGTATCTAAAAGGGACAAATGGTCGTGGCATTGTTATGACTCGCAATGGTCATACTAACGTCATGGGCTACACTGATTCTGACTGGGGAAATTCTCTCGATCGTCGATCTACCACTGGATATTGTATGCTTGTTAAAGGAAATTTGGTATCTTGGAAAAGTAAGAAACAATCGGTAGTAGCTCGTTTAAGTGCTGAAGCAGAGTATCGTGCTATGGCTTCTGCTACTTGTGAACTGATATGGCTCAAACACCTTCTTGCAGATTAAGGTTTTCCTAGTATCACTCCTATGATGTTGTTTTGCGATAATCAAGTTGCTATGCATATTGCGTCCAACCCGGTATTTCATGAACGCACCAAACAATATTGAAGTAAATTGTCATTACATTCGTTTGCAAGTTCAAGCTAAACTTATCCATCCTCAGTATGTACGTTTTCATGATCAACTAGCTGATGTGCTCACCAAAGCCTTACCTTCTACTCAATTTCACCAGTTATTAAGCAAGCTTGGATCCACCAATCCACTGGATCCAGCTTGAGGGGGAGTATTGAAGATACTGAAGCGATTCTGAAGATCTTTACTATTATGCCATTACCAAGTATAACTTATTTGTTACCTAGTTTAGATATGATTGTGTATTTATTATTAGCATATAATCTTAGCATAATCATGGGAGAAATATACGCAGGATTGCCTTTCCTTGCTGCAAGTTTTTCCCACTCTATATATACATATATACAACATAAGAAAAGGATGAATGTATAACTCTGTTTTACCACTGCACTGTCTCATGTCTCTTCATTACTCTGCTTCAAATTTCTACACCATCATTTATAGTTCGAGCTTCCAAGAGATATTGCTCAACTAATTGTTCAAGAACTGTGTGTTCATTTTCTTATCACTTTGCATGTAATTTTCTTGGGGGTTGTGGTTGTTTCCATTCTTGTGTTTTTTTTCAGATCATTTCTTCGGATTTTCATCACCTTTGACATAATGTTTAAACTTCATCGATGTATGAATATAAGAGCATTCGATGCATCCTTAAATATTAGGCAAAGAATAAGAGTGACGAGTGTGAGATACCGAGGACGGAAACACTGTTGGCAGAGACAATTCAGAGCTTTTTGTAGAGTAATTTTGAGCCTACGTTGTTGGCAAGGGCGAACGCAATGCAAAGGCTTGGGTGGGCTCTAGCCCAGGTCAAGATTTTATCAATATTTTTTTACTAGTTTTATGTAAAACAAATTTGTAATTCTTGATTGAGTTATTATAAATTTTTGAAAATTTACATGGAGCCTTCTAATATGATGTTTTAGCTTGTTTTAAAATTCAAAATTTTTGGATAAATTCAGAAATTTGATAAAAAAAAAATCATAATTTGGTCAGTTTTACGTTATTGAGTGTAATTTTCAATCCGACCATCAGATTGAACTGAAATTTTATGAGGGATCTTAAAATATATTGAATAAAATCTGGTTAAAATTTTAGGATGAACAAAGTTTGGTAATGCTAACAAAAAAAAAAGAACCGTCAAATAAATGCAAAACGACTCATTAAAGGTAAAATGGTTATTTGCCATTAAAAAATAAAATAAATTAATTCTTCATTCCTTTTATATGTTGCTGACTGGGCAAAAGCAGAATAGAAAAAGAAAGAAAAGAAAAGGCGAGAGAGAAATAGAGAAAAGTAAGGGAAAAACATTAAAAAAATTCAAGAAAAAAAAAAGTGACAGAATAACCTTGTAAACTTACAAAGTCCAACTTATAAAACACTAACCTAAGGAAGAATCAAGTGAAGAAAGGAGGAATTGAGAGAGGGAAAAAAATTAATTACTTTGTTTTTCAATTGACATGAGATTGCTATTTTATCCCGGTTGAGGGGTTGTTACAATATCAATTCAAATTCGATTATAGATGAATTATATTCCACAAAACATCGAAAGATGTAACTTCAATAGTGAGTTTATTTTTACTTTCACTTCAATTTTATGTACTTTTAAATTTATTTTTTAATATTTTAGATAGTGTATTTGAATTAAAACTTTACTGTTAACTTTAAAAATTCATATATATAAATTAATAATTTATCTTTAAAAAATTATATATTTATTTAATAGTTCAAGGTAGGAAAAATTACTAGCTCCACCCTTGGTTGTTGGGTGCATGTAAAAGTTGGCTTGCTCTCTAGAATAAAACGACTAGGATATTCAAGAGTTGCTTGTGCTTCTCCACCATTACATAGAGAAAACATGGCTATCAATGCTTAGAGTTCAAAGATAAACCCTAATTTCTGGCTATATTTGTTGTTTTTAATCTTGCAGAGATAACAAAGAGCATTTGATACGAATAATTAATGAATTATCCATAAAAGATTTGAGTGGGTTAACCATAACGCTGCCAACCCCGGCCTATTTGAGCCCTAGCACAGATGCCTCTTCTGGGCAGGGACAGATGATCATGACTACTGCTACTTGTAAACAAAAACCTACCCTATGTCTCTGTCTCCGACAGTGAGCCGTCAAGTGACTTGACAAACTCTCTTCCTTCCTTCTTGTCCAATTCATGATCTTCATTCAGTTTCTCTCGTATTGAAGAAAAGAAACTTCAAAATGAAAAAGGATGTGGAGGTTTGTTTTTGAATTTTAAAAATAAATTTAAAATGTTTTTTATTTTTTATTTTAAATTAATATTTTTTGATGTTTTTAAATTATTTTAATATACTAATATAAAAAATAATTTTAAAAAAATAAAAAATATTATTTGATACATTTCTGAGTAAAAAACATTTTGAAAAACAATCACAACCACACTTTCAAACATATTAATATATTTATTTATTTATTATGTATTTAGATTATTTTGATGTGTTAATATTAAAAATTTATTTTAAAAAATAAAAAAATATATTATTTTAATATATTTTTAAATAAAAAATACTTTAAAAAATAATAACTATTTAAATTCCAAATATTATATTATGCTATTCTTTCCTCTCTTTTCGCGACTGCTCTCTTTTTTTTTTACTTGCGCAATTGGGCATGTTTAGGTCCGGTTGGGCCCTTTCTATTCTTCCTAGCAGGTTGGCCCGTTGGGCCCAACCAGCTGTCTGGTGCTCTTTCTTTTTCTTCCCGGATGGTTGGGTCATATGGCCCAACCAGCTGTCGGGGTGGACCATTGGGCCTAATAAGCCCTCCTGTTGGGCTTTGTGCTGTCAGATTTGATTATGTGATTCAGTAAGGAGAGATGATGGCTTGACTCCCTTCCACAGTTCAGTTGGATTTCTTCCTCAACCTGTAGCAAAAATCCTTGTATTTGGAAAAGGAAAACCCTAAACCCTCTTCCTTCTGATTCATATTCAGATGAGGCTCTCTCTGTGTCTCAAAATGAAGCTCTCTCCAAGTCTCCTGATTTCTCTCTTGCCAAAACGCTTTATAAAGACAGCACCTTCTCCTCCCACAACTCCACTACCCACCAGAAGTAATACCACCTCATCTTCTCCATCATCGTTTACACTTCAATTTCTTGTTAACTCATGTGGGCTTCCTTTAGAAACTGCTCTTACTGCATCCAAGAAGTTCCATCTCAACGAGAAGAACATCCACAAGACTCAATCTTTGCTCCGTTTCTTGAAATCTCACCACTTTGTGGACACGCATATCGCCGATCTGATAAAAAAGATGCCCGCTTTCCTTGGTTGTAAAGTAGAAAACAATCTAAAGCCCAAGTTCGAGTTCCTCGCCGCAAATGGCGTTGCTGGTAACCTCCTTCCCCAACTTATCCTATCAAATCCTGATATTTTGTGGACGTCCTTGGATTCTACTATCAAACCATCTTTTAAGTTTTTGAAGTCTTTTCTTGGTACCAATGTGAAAATTACAGCGGCTCTTAAGCGTTGTTCATGGTTGTTGAGAGTTAATCGGAACAGAACTATGCAAACAAATATTGATTTGTTGATTAAAGAAGGATTGCCTCTTGACCGGCTTGCAAAACTCATTATCTCGAGTCCAAGATCTCTGCTATCTAAGCATGATAAGATAGTTTATGCAGTGAATTCTGTTAAGAATCTGGGCCTTGAAACAAACGATACTATGTTCATATATGCTCTTGGGGTGAAGATGAAAATGACTGACACGACTTGGAAGAAGAAAATTGAGGTGATGAAGAGTTTGGGTTGGAGTGAAGAGGAGATTTTCGGCACTTTCAAGCGATGCCCTCAAATATTGCAATACTCGGAGAAGAAAATCAGGATTACCGTGGATTTTTTTATCAATTCCGTTGATTTGGGACCAGAAATTCTACTGGTCTATCCTTCTTTGTTTTGCCTCTCAGTTGATAAGAGGGTTCGTCCATGGTATAATGTTATTAATGTTTTGAAGTCAAAGAACTTGATTAAAAGAGAAAAGAAGTTTCCTTCTTTGCTACTGATGAGTGAGAAGAAATTCTTGGAGAATTATGTTGATAAGTATGCGGATGATGTTCCTGGTTTATGGGAGGTGTATACGGGCACTGCCAACACAAAGAAGAAAGGCACTTGATGACAGAGATGTAAGTTCACTTGTGCAATACAAAGTGCTATGTAGTTGACTAAATAGCTCATCTGCTTTTGATTTACAGCTAATTTTTGTTTGTCCAATGTATATTGTTCATTTCTTATCATTTTGCATATTTGCTTTCTTATCATAGCCTTGTCTTTTCCCAGTTCATTTCTGTGACCTTTTTTCATCTTTTACTCAGTTTGAGCTTCCTACATTAACGTGCCAACCTAAGAGCCTTCAATGCCTTGTTAGAGTGTTGTGCAAAAAAATTATGCATATTAAAGCTCATGTTAAAATGAGCTTGCATTACAAAGATATGCATTCATTGGCATTCCAACTTTCCAATTGAACACAAAACTTAACAACATAGTATTTTCCAGCAGTTTAAGGCTGTTGCTACATGTTAACGAACAGTTAAATATTTGTAGGCTGGTTGATGATGGTAGCAAGATGGGAAAATTGAACTTTATGTTGCGCGAAAAAGGTTGGAAACTGGAGTGCAGTGTGAACCATTGATTAAACAAGGAATTGTGTAGGGATGTACTTTTGTGCGAGCTATGATTCTGGTTTGCCAAACAGTTAAGGAATGCTCAGGGAAATGTCGAGGATACTTAACCCTATTTGGGAAGGGTTAGGGTACAGATAGGTAGATTTGGACGGTCAATGATTTGGGGAAACTTCAGTGCAACACTACTTACTGGCTGTTTGATGATCAGGTAAAAATGATAAGAGCATTTCTCTGAAGGTGGTGATGAAAATGAAGAGAGCGGTTTCTTTGAAGCAGTATCAATGGTCATTTATGGCTTTGGTTCCATCAAAGGAGAAGATCAGATATTAAGAATTGCCATTGCCAGTTGGCTCCATGCTCTGGGATACAAATATTTGCAGATGCATTTGCGAAACTCGAAAGGATGGTCTCAAAGCAACAGTGCTTCTACAAGGGAGAGATTGATTTTAGACTTACAGTGAATAAAAGCCTCGGCTTCAATTTCTGTGAGGTGCTCAAATCATTATATTTATGCTTTAGTGAAGGTTCCTTCAGTCCATGTTGGGTTACAAGCTTTGGAGGCTAGGAAATATTCATGTCTTTTTGCGCTCGTCCTGTGCTCTGGGGTTAAGTTGTTCCACTTTTCGAGTGCCTTCATGTAAATGTCTACCATTTCTTTCAGTTGGGTTACAATTTCTATGTTTTTTTTTTTTATCTAAATGTATTTACAAGGCTCCTCTAATTAATCAGAATCTCCTATGCTATTCAATATTCAATCAATCAAATCATCTCTTGCATCAATCTTTCTTTCTAAGTTAGAGAAAACTCAATACTCAAATTCTAGTCACCCACTGAACAAGAGAATAAATCATGTGCATAAGAAATATTAAGAGTTTTCAAATAACTAGGAAGATAAAGTTGATGCGCATTGTGGTTGAAATCTCTTGTTTGAAACATCAAGTTAATGTTTTATTAGAACATGTTAGGAATCCTTCGAATAAAATTCAATTAAGAGGAAATCTCATGTTTGAATTTTTTTTTTTTAATAAGATCTTTAAAAAAATAAGATGAAGGTGACAAGAGTAATATAGAAAACAAAATGAATTGAATTTTATCTTTTCTAAACATGTAAATTCAATTTTTTTATCAATTGGATTTGAATCAAACACTATAATTGAATTCAATTATAGTAGAGAATTGGTTTCAAACAACTTGTTAGTGTTTTTTTATGGTTTTGATGTGTTAATATTAAAAATATAAAAATATATTATTTTAAAGTATTTTCAAGAAAAAATATTTTTGAAAAGTACATTACACCACAATACCAAACACCCACTAAAACCCCATTTTAGATTTAGATTGTGGTTGTGGTTGTGGTGTAACCCCAACCCTAAATGAGATTTAAGAGAGTGTTTGAGAATATGATAACGGTTGTTTTTTAAAATATTTTTTTATCTAAAAATATATTAAAATTATTTTTGTTATTTTTAAAAAATTATTTTTCATATCAATACATCAAAATAATTTAAAAATATAAAAAAATATTAAATTTAAACTAAAAAAATTTAAAATTTTACACGGTACAACCAAACAGTGCGTAAATAAACAAATCTAATAAAACACTTTGATCGGAAAGGTACCATGCAGTCATGCACAAATGTTTTTTTTTTTTTTTTTAATTAAAGAGGGATTGTCTCTTGATCGGCTTGCAAAACTCAGTGTCTTGTTTCCAAGGCGTCTGCTACGTAAGCATGATGACATGGTTTATGCAGTGAAATCTGTTAAAAATCTCCTATATATTAATAGTAAAAATAATTATATTTAAATACAAATAAATAAAAATATTTATTTATTGAAGCTGAAATTTTTGTTATTAGCAAAGGATAAATTATTTATTCTTAAAATTTTATTATTTTTCACCTGTAGAATCCAGATGCTTGCAATATTTTTTTTTGATATTCCAACAATAATATCTTAGTTTAGATGTATTTTTAAATAATTTTTTTTAACAAAAAAAATATGTAACTTAAATATTTCTTAATAAAATGAATTTAAACTCTAAATTTGAATAAAAAATCAAAACAATAAAAAAAAGAAAACACTAAAATATAGGAGTAATAATGCATGAAAATCTTAAAAATATAATTATAAATTCTTCCTTCAATCCATAAAAAAAATATTTAAATAAATTCCAAACTGAGAAAAAGGGAAAATCATTTAGTGTAATTAATCTAAAAAATAATAACTATCATGTAGAAAATTGGATAAACTTGTCCTAATTTTTGTAGCAGGACAAAAACTTCTCCTTTAAAAACAACTTTGAATAGGAGAAAAATAAATTTTTATTTATTTAAAATTACATCAAATAAATTTTTTAAAAATATATATTATCCAGTTTACATATACTTTTAATTTCCAGTATATTCAACCATGAAGCTCACCCTAGCATACGCTTAAAGTGCCCAGCAATTTGTATTCTAGATATTCTGGATTTAAAATAAAAAAGTTATTCAAAAATGAATAAAAAATGATATTTTTTTGGATAAAATTATATAAAAAAATTTAAACTACGTTATTTAAATAAAAAAATGAATATTTTTTTTTATTGAAATTGAACTCGATTAAGTTAATAAAATCATGAATTATCTAAATTTCATCCGTTTAATATCCAAACCGATTTAAAATAAAACTCCATTCCATAAGAGGATGACTTCAAAACCCAATCAGATAGGGCCCACATTCGATGGACCCATAACACACGTGACTTTTGACCGCCCCTACCGTCCGATCCGATCCGCTTCCTGCGCTTCACTTTAACCTTTAAGGCCCTCCCCTCCTCTCTCCCCCTCTCTAAAATCCCAAAAAACATAACCGAGAAAAATTCTCTCCTTCTCCTCACGAAAAGAAACCCCAAAAGAATTAAAAAAAAAAAAAATATATATATATATA
>Ga0307517_10005826_pt1 | contig 18432 bp, 10 predicted proteins | sample 23_EM_MG_FD_194515 | JGI IMG/M metagenome (GOLD analysis project Ga0307517, IMG submission 194515) | Populus trichocarpa ectomycorrhiza microbial communities from riparian zone in the Pacific Northwest, United States - 23_EM | ecosystem: Host-associated > Plants > Roots > Unclassified | place... | reverse complement strand
GCTTATTTATGATATTTGAAATGAGCAAGTTTTGAAAATTCTTTTTAAGATGACTTCAAGTAAGAAGTTGAGTTTCAAGAAGGATCAAGCCCTAATAAATGTGTTCCAAGAAAGAAATAGAGTTGTTTAACATGTATCAAATCTTGGCTACACAACTTTATATTAATGATCATAACTTTCAATCTGATTGTTTAATCGGATTGAAATTTACTTGAAGATTTTAAAGATTTTGTTTTTAAAATGTTAAAATTTTATAACAATCAGATATTGAGAAGACTTTCCAATAAGATCCAGAAGTTACGATTCAGGAATATATGAATTAAGCTTTTATTTATACAAGAGTTAGGCTTTGCATTTTATTTTACCCATGCTTTTAAGTTAGTTAGTGATTTGGGTTTAATTTACAATTCATAGTTAATTAAGGTTCACTTTTGTTTAAGTCAAACATATAAATATCTTTTATTTTTTGGATGTTAAAAATAGACCGGAGAAATTGAATAAAAATTATGTAAGCATCTTGTTTTTGGTTTTTCATTGAACTTTTCAGAACTCACAAAGAAAATCTTCTTTATGGTGTTCTACTTTTGGTTCTTAATTCAAATAATTAATTAGTCAAGCTTTTATAATCTAATTTTATCTTTCCTAGATAAAAATTTCAATTCTTGATTATGGATTATAGAGTTTTGTTTCCTGTGGATACACATAAAAAATAATAAAAGATTTGTTCTGAGTTTATGGAGTTCTCGCTTGAGAAAATGTATTAGTAAATAAATATAAAATTATTTTTAAAACTTCATTTAATAATTTATTTTTTTATTTTTTAGATTGAGATTACTATTTGACAAACAACTATACTCAAACACAATAACTACGTACTTTTATAAAATTAAATTTATGGATTGAGATTTTTTCTACAATCAATCAAATTAGAAGGTGCTGTAGACATTTTTGCAATCTAATATCTACTTGAGGAAGGTGACAAATGGACTTTGATGTCACATCCTCTCTACTACCTGCCGACCATAAAACATTGTGAAGACCTGCCGCTAGATGCCTATATATAATTGAAAAGGAAAATGAGTTTGTGTGGCAGGAAAACTTTGGGGTAAAGGCCGTGTAGCTCCATTAATGTTGGGCTAATTTGCTTTCGTAAAGCCACATGCGTATGAATTTGACCTCTAATTGAAGATTTGATTAGATCCCGTAGTGAAGATTGAAATTATTCAGTTTGGCTATTGGTCTCTCCTGGAAAAGATTCATCATTGTAGGAGGGAATTCCACCTGAGTTGATTGATTCTCAAAAGAGGAAAATTACGGCCATTTCAGATCATGTAAAACCCTTCTCAAGCTGCTTTTTGTTTATATATATATATATATATATAAAAGAAAAATATGAGTGCTTTTCTTCTCAATAATATTGGCATTCTTCAAGGCCTAAAGAGCACATTTGAAAAAAAAAAAAAAAAAACTCCTTGCATGAAACAATATCAATAATGGTAAAAAGCCACACAATAATGAGAGATTTTTCGTCTCCAAAAATATGTGGATGAGAATTATCTTCTTCTAGTGAACGTTTCAGAAACCTTGTATATATTTTTAGGGACAAAATGTTGGCCCTATATATAGCTCTAGCTAGCATTAGTTTGTTTGATGCTCATTGGGAATAAAAACCCATTACGTGCTATCAGAGACGAAATTTTCCCTATAAAAAAGATTTCATCTGATCAAATAAAAATTTTATATATATATATAAAAAAAAAAGCTTGTTTGACGCATTTATTTTATTTTAGAATTGGATTTATCAATATGCATTATATTTTCCCCGATTTTCATTTTTTATTAGAGAACTTTACGGATGAAATTTATCCATTTGACTCATTGGGACAAAATTCATCCCTGTAGCCTAGAAACTAGCCTGGCGTTGACGAATTCTAAAGCTTCGTCCCCATGTTGGTCCCAGAAATTCGTCCCTATTGCACTTTCTTTCTCCCTTCTCCCACTAACAATATGCATGAGTTTTATATATTTATATTCAAGCCCATTGTTTAAATACGAATCTACAAAACAGGAATGATTATAATTAGTTTGTTTGTTTAGTTCCTAAACTAGTTATTGTACCAGCGCTATATGTTGCAAGCATATTCCAAGTTAATTTTTAATGTAAAAAAAAACACATGCTAATACTATGAATATGTTTTATGAAATCATGAAATTTGTTAATTAAAGAATGAAAAGATAATGTATATGCTTCATATAATAAATTGAAAAATACATGAACTAATAAATTTAAAAAAAAAATTATGAACACTAATTAAAAACTAAGTGCATGGAAATTGGTCATTCTAGTGAGAAGTAATATTTTTTTTCACGTGTGTGGTGATGAGAACTAACAAGTATCATTAAATAATTCATTAGGGGTGTGTTAATTACAAGATCAAGGGTTAAGAATAAAAAAAAATATTTAATGAGCTTATTCAAGATATTTAAGCTAAGTTGAGCTTCAAGATTACAATAAAAAATGATCATATTTTAATTAATGTGATTTATGAAAAGAAAATATATTTTTTTATTGGGCTTGAACATACGAAAAAGCTTGGCAACGAAAGGGGTAAGGCGACAAGCATTGTTTCCTTATATTTTGTGGTTTTCCTACAAGGTAAGGATTTTTTATTGGCAAGGGACACAGAGGCAGCAAACACAAGTTTTTCTTATGAGTTGTGGGTTCCTTACAAATTAAGGCAACAACTTTGGCAGCATTGGATACAAAGTCAACAACTTTGGCAGCATTGGAATTTCTTATGAGTTTTGCTTTGTAAGGAATCCTCAATTTCCAAGGATACCAAGTTGGCAGCACTAATTTCTTATTATTTTCTTTTCAAAGTCAACAACAAGTGCAATTGTTTTACAATGGTTCAACAAATATGTTAAGGGAGTATACGGCAGCCATACAATTAAGTTAGAATTGGGTTTTTGTTATTTATTTTATGAACCTTGGAGTATTTTTCTTTGGATTTTAATGTCATCTCATTAGTTCATTGGAGTTTATTTTATTTTGTGAATTATAAACACCCTTTTAAAAGGGAAAACAAGATTTGGTTTTAATTATTTGAGAATATATTTTGCATGTGAGAGGTTTTTTATATTCTTAGTTTTTTATTGAACTCTTCAAGACTTATCAAAGATTAACTGTTGTTGCGGCGTTCATCCTTATATTTCTAGTTGTTGATTTTTCATAATCAACATGTTGAGATCTTTAATCCAATAACTTTGATTACTTAGTTCACGTGATCATTGGGTTGAGTTTTTTTATTAATATGATTATAGTTTTCTTAGGTTGTTTTCTATCTTGATTGTGGGTTATAGAGTTCTTACCCTCCAGATTCACATCAATTGGTATCGAAGTTAGGCTTTAAAATCAGGTTTATTCTACCTATCTATCTTTTGATTTTATTTTTTTTACGTTATTGGTCTTTGTTTTTCAATTCTTGATTTATACCAATTTGAATTTGGATTCTTAAGAAATTGCAATTCGCATGAGTTTATGTTAGATAAGTGGATATTATTTGCTTGAAAATCGATTATGAGTTGTTGAAAGTACAAAATTTTGTTTTGAAGTCTAAAAAAACATTATAAATTAGATTTTGATGATTTAGTTTCCTATAACAGTTGGTGATTTTGGTTTATTTATTGAGTCCACTTTAGTTTCGAGATTTATAAAACCCATTTAAAATTGAACTAATCATAGATTTATGACAAATATCAATCACCAAATCTTATATTTCACACTATGTTTTTTAACCATACTATATCATGAGTCAACTCTCTATTGAAACTTGTTATAACAAGCTAAATGGTGTGAGGAAATTATTGTAGATTAAGAGACATTTCATTGTGGATTGTAATAGTAGTTTCCCTTTCAATTTCTCATCTCATCTTTTCGCGAGACGTTTCTTTGATTGTTTGCGTTTTTTCTTTCTTTTCTCTCTCCTAACAACTAAAGTGCACAATTATTCTCTATTTATTTATTGTTTGTTTGGATCAGGGAAGGGTTGTTAGACCTAAGAACCTTAGATCTGGGTACCACACCAGACCTAAGATTCATGTGTCTGACAACAATGTCAGTCTTAAAGCTCTAGGGTCTAGCATGGCCGCCAGACTCAAGAGCCTATAAAAAAACAATTATTAAAAAAAATTAATCAGAATTTTTGTTTAGGATACTTAAAGGGTAGTTTAAATTTTTTTATAAAAAAAAATAATAAAAATAATAATTATTATGATTTCTGTTTAGGATATTTCAAGGATAGTTTAAATATTTTTTTATAAAAAATAAAAATTTAATTTAAAAAAAAACTTAATTAGGATTTTTGTTTAGTATACTTCAAGGATGATTTAAATGTTTTTTTTTTTAATAATTAGCATTTTTGTTTGGAATACTTCAAGGGTAGTTTAAATATTTTTTTAATAAAAAAATATTTATAAAAAATATTAATTAGCATTTCTGTTCAGGATATTTCAATGGTAGTTTAGATATTTTTTTATAAAAAAATAAAAATATATATAAAAATTAATTAGGATTTCTGTTTAGAATACTTAAAGGATAGTTTAAATGTTTTTTTTTGATAAAAAATAAAAAAGTTTATAAAAAAAATTAATTAAGCATAGCCGTCAGACTTAATGCTCTTGGATCTTGCAAGACCGTCAAACCTAAGGGATTTAAAACATTTTCTATGCTTTTAATTTTTTTTAAATTAAAAAAAAAATATTGACCCAAATTTTTACGCCAAACCCAAGGGGCATAAAAATGTTGTCTTTTCATTAATCTCGTGAATAGCAACGTTAATATTTTTTTATTATTTTATTTTTGTTAGTTTAGGATGCATTTCATAAAGCTCAACACAAAACTAGACTACAAAAATTGAGATTATCAATTACTCATGGTGAATGGTAAAACGGGGAATAGATTATTTCTAAAAAAAATGGGTTTTATGTTATTTACTAGTCTAAATGTAAATTACATATAAAAAAAACTTGATAATTAACTGAATTTAATTTTCTTTAAAAAAAAAAAGAGAGAATAAACTAAAACGAGTAAGGAAAGCAAAAATGAAAGCTATGTGGTTTGGTTATAGTCCTGCCGCCTATAAATTTACCCATAACTTGTGGCTTATGTTTCACTATCCTAAATCACTGGAAATACAGTAAAAGTGGGGACAACTATGCCACTCCTTGATTAAATCACTAAAAACATGGAGTTAGTGTTTAGTAGAGAGACTTGAAGAAAAATTGTTTAACAGGTTTAATTTCATGCGAAGATCACATCAATTGACTTCATTTTTGTTAAAATGTCTCCAATTATGCAGCAATTTCTAGCAATAAAATCTCTCCAAATATACTTGTTTGACCTAATCGATGGAATTGCATGAAACAAGCTCATGCGTTCAAGGAATTGAAAAGGTTGATTGATATATATGGGCATGATTTTTGCTAAAATATGAAGGGATCATACCGACAAGTGGCAGTGTAAAATTGTAAGAATTTTTGCAATGAGATCGCCGAGAAATTTTATAGTAGTCAGGAAACAATTAATAGTATATTATTAGTTATTTTTTTTATTTGATTTAAAAAAAAAGCATAAATAAAAATATTTTTATAACTTTTAATGGGTTATAAAATTTTCTCTATATCATCTAGGTTGATCTCCATATTAACTAATTAAATAAGTTTCTTTTCCAAAAAAAAAAAAAAATGGGTGCATGTAATTAATTAATCTATGCATATATAGAAGATCGCATATATAGTCTTCCATAGGATGAACAAGATTCACTATGAATTTTACTTTTTTTCTTTAATGTATAAATAGGAGCTAATTATTAATTAAGTAGCAAGACAAGATTTAAGGTTGGACATATTGCGATATCTATCAAAGAACCATCTCAACCCAATAGCTTAAGCTATTAAGTGCGGTCACAAGGAATGCTTTATATTATTCTCTAACACATTCCTTCAAATGAAAGCCCTTTGAGCTTGAAACTTGCACAGACTTACATTACTTTGTGCTTAATTTTTATCAAATAAATAGGGATGGTGAGATTTGAACTCGTGATCACTTGGTCATCAAGACTCTGATACCATGTCAAATAATCATCTCAACCCAATAGTTTAAGCTGTTAGGTAAGGTCTCAAAATATAATTTATATTATTCTCTAACAATATCTACATATATTTAGACAAGATTTAGGATACGTTTATGGAATTAAAGAAGTCATAAATTTTAGAGTTGCCACCAACCCTAAATTTCGATCTTAACCATCAAAACCTACCAGTCAATTGTTGAATAATATTTTCTTCTTCTTAATGAATGCATGAAGAGTGCGAGCAACTTGCTTTAAATTTTATCAGAAAAAAAAAATAGTTTCAAAGCTAATTTTAAGATATCTTTATTATTAGAACAAAATAATAAAAGAATTGATATATTTTATTATTAAAAAAAATAACACCACGTGAATCCACCGCATTCACGATTCATGAAACAATAAAATATCAAGGCCGTATAGCTTTTATAAAAATTAATAAAAATAGATGTAATAAGAATTGAATTTTTTTTAAAAAAATCTCCTTTTTCAAAAAAAATTTATTGTTATTTTATAGTGTCGGTTTTCCCCTCCTTTCCAGCCCTGGGAAAAAATCCTCCTCCCGTCTACTAGTGGAGAGTTATGACTAAAGCAATATATATATTCTTCGGATGTAAGAACAACAGATCATAACAGGCATCTCTTCATTGTCAACTGCTACCTTTGCATTAATTTTCATGAAACTAATCAAGTCTTCAAACTAAAACCTTATGATCTGTGTTTGAATGTTTGATAAAGTTTTTGGTCATGTCTCCTGTCTTGAGTGGAAGACAGAAAATCCACACTATCAGGAACTTGCAAGAGACACAACTCTTCATAAATTTCAAGTGCTTAGGAATTTCGCATTTCCATTAGATTTTGATATTCTTTGGGTTGATGATGGGCATTAATTAAGGTTATAAGATATTTAATCTTACATCAATTATTACACCAGTCTGTGATCAACCATGAGCTAACTGCTGCTATCTGAATAGAACTCATGCTGGATTGCATGAAGGTGCATATATGATGGCTCTGTGCAGCCATTGATGATGATGGCCCAAACATGCCCACCACCTTGATGACCAAGAACCAAATCAGAACTTTGCTTAGGCTAATGTGAACAATAAAGATTAACTGTCTGTTTGGTATCGTGGTATATCATGTTTTTTCAAAGTACTTTTATCTAAAAAATACATTAAAATATTTTTTTAATTTTTTTTAATTTTTAACATCAAAATTATCGACAATACTAAAAAAACATTAGCCTGATATCTTTTTAAATGAAATTTATTTTTAAAGTACATTAAAAAAACTGAAACTACAACATAGTAACATTTTGAGCTATCCTAATCAACCAATGAGTTAATTATAAACTAGTCCATAAAGAATTAATTAGTTTCAACTATCTAGGTGGTGGTTCAGTGGTAAAAGTTTGGGACTAAGAGGTTTGCTCCCTCTGTGGTCTCAGGTTCGAGCCTTGTGGTTGCTCATATGATGGCCACTGGAGGCTTATATGGTCGTTAACTTCAGGGCCTGTGGGATTAGTTGAGGTGCGCGCAAGCTGGCCCGGACACCCACGTTAAACTAAAAAAAGAAGAAGAATTAATTAGTTTTTATGGTACAAAAAAATAATTTAATAGTCCTTATGATTTTTTATTCGTTGATAACTTGATCCACCCATCAATTTTTCATTGGTAAAAGTGCTGGAAGAGCCCTATTTATTTTTGTATTTCAAAAGTGTTTTTGAAAAAATCTGAATTTTTTTTATTTGCTTCAAATTAATATTATTTTAGTGATTTTAGATCATTTTAATACACTGATATCAAAATTGATTTTTAAAAAATAAAAAATATATTATTTTAATATATTTCTAAATAAAAAAACACTTTGAAAAACAACTATAACCACACTACAGACTTAATAATTTAAAAAATGTCCTTCTCGAATGGAATTTTCTCATGTTACCTACTATTTCTTGAAACCCCGTTGTCTCCTTTCTTTTTACTTTTTATCAATAGTTCATGTGTTTATGCAGTCGGTAGATACTCTTCTACCAAAATTCTGGACTCAATAAACTCATTTCCTATATTACCCTATGCAAAGTTCCATTCGAAAATAAAAAATAGAAAACGAAATAATTAATAAATTTACAAAATTATTTGAGTTTTTTTTTTAATTAGCACAATAAACAAAGAATTTTAATAAAATAAAATTACTGAAAATTTATTTATAAAAATAACGCAGCTCAATGAAAGTTATACATGCAAAACTTGCATAACCTTAAAATTTATTAAAATAACTATCATTTCAATTTAAAAATTATGCATATACTATCTTGTGATGTGTTCATAACCTTAAAATTTATGAAAATAATAAATAATTATTATTTTAATTAAAAAATTATATATCTGACCTTATAAAAAATAATTTGAAATTTATATAAAAGAAATGATTTAAAAATGGCGCATGAATGACATACAAAGAAGCAGATTGCTAATTACACCCTTTGCCACCATCAAACCCACAAGTAGAAAAAATCTCAAGTTACTAACAATGATGTTTAGGCTAATGTTGAGAAGAAATAGACCGATCGACACGCGTGATCGATCATCCTGTCCTGATCAAACAGTTCTTTTTCTTTTCCCCTTCAGTTCATAGGCTCAAGGGAGTTATAGTACTGTAGTAGATTGAAATTGATCATAACACCCAAAACACGGGGGGAGTTGAAAAGTCAAGCATTTAATCACTGCAAAAAGTTGTCGGCAAGAGGAAGCATGTTGGTTTAATGTTAGATAAAGGTCTGAATCTCTAGAAATCATTGTTGCCCTAATCTATGTGAAATAATAATAATAATAATAATAATCATAATCTTTAAAAAAAAAAAAAAAAAACCATCTAGGTAGTGGCCTAGTGGTAAGAGCTTGGAACCAAGAGATTTGCTCCCTCTATGATCTCAGGTTCGAACCTTGTGGTTGCTCATATGATGGTCACTGGAAACTTACATGGTCGTTAACTTCAGGACCCGTGGGATTAGTCAAGGTGCACGCAAGCTGGCCCGGACACAAACATTAAACTAAAAAAAAATCTAAAAAAAAAACACAAATTATATTGAGAAATGGGAGTCGCCGACTATGACTTAATCATAAAACTAGACTAATGAAGATTTATACTTAGACTCATCATAAGCTGTTGACTACTACATTTTTTTTTATGTCAAACATTAATTGCCAACAAGATCTGTCAAAATGAGCATTATGGGAAATTCCGAAAAAGTTTGTTCATAAAAGAATGCTACGGTATTTGGGATTGTATTCCCGAGTGCTTTTAAAAAACATTTTTTACTAAATTTTTTCAGATTTTATTTTATTCTTAATATCAAATTAAAACAAATAATAATTTAATACTTTTTAAAATAAACACATTTTTAAAATACTCTCCGAAAAAATTACAATTAGAAAATCCTTCCGCGGTAAGAAAAAATCATTTACACATTATAATATATATAATAATAAATAAATAAATAAATAAGCAATTTCCTCTTCTAACTTGGGCTTTAAACTCCAGGACCCCAAGCCTATTGGCTACTATAAGAAGGATCATGCTACTGCTGGGCCATGGGCCGTTAGCAGGAGAAGCTAATGCTATAGGGAACACGGCCATGGATGACGATGAACAAACAACCTTTTCTTCTCTCGTCCCAGAGCAAAGGTTTGATTTAATAGGTGGATGTTGCTTGCTGCCACCCAAGAATATGCTTAAAGTTGTTGCTTATCAGTAAAAGGTTCTGTAACTTGTGAAAATAACTTGGTAAAACATGAAAATGCTAATGCCTACTGGTTTCAAGCAATTGGAGAGAGGGAATTGTTTTCAATTTGAAAAATGGATAAACAACCTAGATATATATATCAAAAGCTAGGCCATGGCTGTATCTGATTATGATTCTGAAACTTCATATAAGTTCTCTATACATGAATGAGAACCCCTCCTTCCCCTTGCTCTATTTCAGGAAGAAAAAAAAAAAAAAAAAAAAGGGCAAAAGAATGGAGCTTTAAGAGAGACTAGAAAAATGAGCTCACTCTTCCTAGAGAGGCTGTTATCTAAAACAATGATTACGCTGTTCAGAGCTCTCATTTATCCTCATTACTGGGTTCTCTTGCCTGAACCAGGTTTCTTGTCTCTTTAGCTATTATAATGCTGCTGCCATGATGCCCTCCTGCGTCCAAGCAATCAATCATGGCAAACAAAAAAAAATGCAAACAAGTCAATACCTAACTCAGAGTAAAAAGCACTGTGGGTAATAAAATTTGAAAATATTCACCTGCTGGTGTAGAGATTCGATCACCAGAGCCGACTGCATGAGTAGCATTGCCAGTGACAAATGTCCTCCCGCGAAATTCATGTGGGAATGGTGTGTTAGCGGCCACAGCTCCTTCATATTCATTGCTGGTCATGAAACTTTCGCTGCCCTGCCTTGCAGTAGGTTTTGGTGAGTAGGTTGTTGACCATGATCCTCCGTTCGAACCAGCTAGGGACATTATAACATCCGCCTGAAATAGATCATACAGCACATAGTGGTCAAAGCATAGCTTGCATGCACCAATTTTGCTATGGATCATTCAATAAATACTTGCACAGAACGTAAACAACCGAGTCGAACCACACAGGAAAACAATAGCATAAATTCCCCTAGCATGAAAGGATTTCTGTTACTCTCGCAGCTCTGAGAGTGTCTGAGGCGTTCACAGGCAAGGGGTAAAAGAAGAAATGGATAGCAGAGAGTATAATTCTGTGGTTTACCTCAGAAAGTCTACATGAAACCAATTTTATTAATCTTCTTGTGATACAGAATTTCATTGCCAAAAACAAGCTAGGCTGACAAATATGCACTTGGTACCTTTAACAGAACATTAAAACTGCTCTTCAGCACAAGATTGCTACCCAGCATCATATGCCATGATTTGGATTTTAAAATGTGAACAAAAGTAATATGAATATTGTCATTCATAAGCATATTCAAGCATCGGAAATCATGAACAGGAATAGTAGGAACAGTTCCTCCAGGGGGCACACAAAGATTTGGCGGAAAGGAAAAGGCACCCATCATTATGAAAGGGATGGGAATTTTTACACGTAATGATGGGCAGCGTTTCATATTCAAACTTGTAATGAAGAGATTGAACCGTTTCAAGAAAGAAACGACGTCTTTTATAGAAAGATAACACAGACAATTATGACATAAGCACCTTAAGTAAAACTTGAAGCTTGCATATATTGAAAGACTAGATAAATCAAAAGCACGGAGTTCTTGGAGACCACTATGAATCACTTCACTTTTTAATTTAAATGCTTTCATGATGAGAACAGAAAAGTGAATACATAAGCACACATTTTATGCTATGGGTAAAGAGACAGCAGATTAATGGAAAAATAATACAAAATAAGGTTGAAAAGCCATGTACAGGAACTTTATTAATGCATAATGAAAGACATGTAGGTCTTTCTCACTAGAGTAACTGCAGCCTTGTGAACCAAGTGTCAGTCTGTAACTGTTTCATTTTCTTACCATTCCATAAGATAAATTATTTCAAAACAGACCGCAGCTACTTTCAACATGTATCCATGTCAACTCTTAACTCGAGCTGTTAGGTGTATCTGGATCTGGCCATCTGGAATTATATTCCCCAACGTGAATAAAAAATTCTAAAGAAAGCCATCCCTTGCATGTTAATATGAAATGTTTCCAACTGTAAGGTCAATCACAGTAGGTTCATTTGCATGCACAACTCAAAAAACAGAGATCCATTTTCCAAATAACAGAACAGAGCACTGATCAACAGATCAGCACTGAAGACACAACAAAAAAAAGAAAAAATTGAAATGCTTCCTGGAGAAGCAGTCCACATCCACAGTTACTAAAATACTGCAACTACAATTTTTATATGATTCAACCGAGATACTACTACAAATTAACAACCATGTAATTTAATAACTTCATTTGCACTTTTCTGTAGGTGATTCACTAGCACAAACTAATGTACGACTCAAATGAGCATGCCAAATAAGCTTCTCAGTCCACAAAACAGTAGAAACCAATAAGATTAAACAGTTGATCCTTCACTAGCAAACAAATGGAAAGCAAACCTTGTTTGGGTGGACATCATCAAAAACATGAGCTTGACCACCATAAAATATAGTCATCTGGCGACTGGCAGATGTTAAACCCTTCTGACTGCCATGGGAACAAAAGAAATGTAGTATCAAACTCTTTTTAATGGGTGATGATTTAGCATGAAGTGAAAAAATTACCACCAAGAAGCGTAGAAGATGATGTACTAGATTATATAATTCACCTTGCAGGAGTTGAAGATTCTGGCTCTGAAATATGAATCCCAATCTTTGGTTTGCCGCCACTAGACAGCCCTCCAGATGAATTTTTCTCAGAAATACCGCTGCCAGCATTTATAGAACTCAGAATACCGGGGCCTTTAATTCCAGTTCTGGAACCTTCATCAGCAGCAGATTGAGAGATAACTGAAGGACCAGCATTAGTATCTCTGAATCTGTTTGTGGGAATTTGATGAGTAAAAGGAACAAATTGGCCACCACGAGTAGGATATGCGCCTACTCCCATGGGAATGGATCGCTCCCATTTGGAAACATTGGCATCAAGTCTATTGCCAGCAGAAGGTTGCAGTGAGAGAGATGCAGAACTCGGCCTCTTTGACTGCATGCCATAGAAAACCTCATCATCATTAGACCTTCTAGACCACTCTCCACCACCTCCATTTTTGAGCATCTGAATTTCAACATGAAACGTTAAATATCAATAAAAACAAACCACATGAGAGGTTCTTCACTTTCATCAAAACGGAAGACAGATCACAGGATTAAATCTCAAACCTCACCTTCATCAAATGCAGGCTCTCAGTGGAATCATGAGCCATTTGTGGAACCCCATCCCTTGGTCCCGTAAAGGCAGAATCGGAATTGCTCCGCTTACTTCCAGCTAATCTGTTGCTTATCTCAGGACCAGAAATATCACTCCTTGGGCCGTAAAATGGAATCCCCTCAAGATGATTCCCAGCCTGCCTTTCTATTAAAATCAATGATAAAGTGTCAAAGTTTGAAAATGATTGGTAGGATCACGAAACCAGAAAACACAAGCTATAATAAATAAAAAGCAATTTCAACAGCTAAAGTTCAACCTTGGTTATGTCCTTTTAATGAGGTTGTGGATGAAAAAAAATCTCCACAAAAGGAAAAATAACATGTATAAACTATAATTGTGGAAAGCATATCTTGACCAAAATGCATAATGGCCTAAACTGGAATGGCATTCTTAATTCTGTTCTTCAACTTGTAATGTGGGATTTCTTAAAGGAAAAGGTTATATGCATGAACACTTTCAACCTTGGTCCATTTCTTCTTTAGGGAACAATATTTGAGTAAAGAAAACCACAAAACACCACATTTGCAAAGCAGTTTTAGTATGGAAATAAAGATAACACAAAAATAGTGGCAAGTAGTTGCAAATTAAACCTTCCCCAGTAAAGAACAAGTTTACTAATAAAATAAAAGAAAGGAGATTAAGTGAAAACCTGCTAAAGATAACAACCTCACTAAAACTAATCAACAAGAAAATAAACCCACCCCGACAACCTGAAATAGATAGTGTTCTCTACGTATAGTGAAAAATCAACACTGGCCATTAACCTCTCTCTCACACAAACATGCTCCACTAAATCATGGAGGGAAAAATAGCAAGGACCTCCATTTCACTTGATAATAGCAAAGAAGAAACGAAAATTTAACAAAACAAAATAAAAACATAATTAGATAAAGAGAACCCATCAACTAAAATAGGGGGGGGAAACCGTTGAAGAGTTTATACATCAATAAAGAGAAAAAAAAATCAAAAGGACCCATTAACCTGTAAGGATCAAAAAAGAAAGAGAAAGAAGCTTTCAAGTTGTAGAGCCAGTACTTACCAGAAGCTAGATCAGAGGTGGAAGAGAGAGGTCCGCGGCCACCACCAGAAGAAGCCCCAAGTGAAGCAGAAGCAGAAGGAGACCCATCTTTATATTTTGGAGCTAAAACGACTGGTGAATCTGTAGTTGCTTTCATGCCTAAGAAATCATGAAACATTGCCTTCACTTGTTGTTTTTGTTGCTGTTGGCTTGTTGCAGTGCTGTTGTTTATATTAACACTATTACTATGGCCAGAGTTGGCATTGTTGTTTTTGCTTTGTTGTACCATTGTCATGACCATAGCCATTTCCTCTTCGCATCAAGCTTCTCCACCATGGTTTCTTCCCTCTTTAGCTTCAAAGAGAGAAGCCGAGAAGGGTCGTAAAGAAGGAACGATTTTCAAGAAAGTAAAGAAAGTGAGAGGGAGAGGGGGCATCAAAAGACTGAGTTTTTAAGATAGGGGGGGAGCATTAAAAAGCAAAAGGTTCTGTCTTTCTCTGGGAGAGGAGATGTTGTTCAATTCTTTATTATTATTTTATTAGGGTTTCTTACATTATTTATTTATTCACTTGTTCTCTCTCTTACACTCACTGGTTCTCTGTGTGTATCTGTGTCACAGAATATGTGTAGGGCTGCCGTTTTGTTTAGAAAAAGGTATGATTAGTTGGGTGTAAGAGTGTGCTTGATTTTTTCCCTGTTATTTACTGCTATATTAACCATTGTGTTTAGGGTTTTGTGCTCTTGCCTTGTAGAGATCCCTCTTAATTTCTGGTTATTTTTTCCTCCAAAAATTCCCTCAAAAAGTCACCATTATAGGGTATTTTTTAAATATTTTGTTTAAAAATATATTAAAATAATTTTTTTTATTTTTAACATCTTCGTATCTCAAAAATTATCCTTAAAATACAGGGTGATACAAATTAAACTATTTCTTATACTAATTATTTTACAGTAGCTACATGGTTATAAACTTCTAAACAGATTATTGTGTAAACTATTTTATCTTTTTCTTAATTTTGTCAATCCCTCTATATTTGTAAGAGTTGCAAATAATTGAGTATAATCTTAGGGGAAAAAAAACGTTTTTATCCTTGAAAAGGAAAGGATATGCTCTAAATCTTGAAAAAAAAAGGTGTTTTTATATATTTATACTTGTTGCATATTAAATCTTATCTGAGTGCCTGTAGATTTGAAGGCAATAATACGATTATAATGACTTTTGGTGGCCAGCAACAGCTACAGGTACGAGAAAATACACAGAGAGAGAGAGAGGGTTGGGATCCTACGTGGTGTCCATTGCCCAGAGGACAAGGCAAACACATACTGGATATATAGCTCACCAGATTGTCACGATCCTTGCCCACCTCCTCGCCTCCTAACATCAACATGCACGCATGCAGGCTCTTGGTAATAGACACAGAGAGGAGGCCCTGTGTAAAGGACTCCAACTCAGACATCCACAAAGCCCTCTTGTTTATCATATCCTGCTCTTATTCCTTCTGCTTTTGTTAACTTAATCATTGCAAGGATGATGGGATTTCTTGTTTTGCAGGTTAACTACGCATTAGTCTTCTCCTCCCCCAGCTATAATAAATAATCTAACAGCAGATCAGTCTTAATGTCTGTCCATCACTTGATAGTTCTGATCACATATATAAAAAGATGGAGAGCCGACCATGTCTAGAACTCTTGGTGTTCTAATTATAAAGAGTACTAGCATAAGGATATATCCTCGTCGGTAAAATACAAAGAAGAAGAAGAAGAAATGAAGCTGTGTCTTTTATGATTGTTTTTTTTTCAGTTTTTTTTAGTTTAATGTGGGTATCCGGGCCAGCTTACGCGCATCTCGACTAATCCCACTGGTTCTGAAATTAACGACCATATAAGTCTCCAGTGACCATTATATAAACAACTATAAAACTCGAACCTGTCTTTTATGATTGTTGGCGTACATTCTTATGTCAGTTAAGCAAGATCTCGATGGGGCATTTGCCATTTTAGCACTAAGAGTATTTTTAATGGCAAGAAGAGTTAAATTGTTTGCTACAAGAATTTTGCATTTTAAACACAGAATATTCTGTTGGTATTTAAATATTAATTATATCAGTATAATTTTTACTAATGAGATTACGGATCATGATTATATTAAAAAATTATAATTAATAATTTTTATTATATTAATCATTTCATCGATAATTTAATCATTAATAATTAAGTAAGATCTCGACAGATTAGTTGTTATTTTAGCATTGAGAATATTTTTAATGGTAAAATTTATTTAGAAAAGCTAAATTGTTGATATAACTTTTTGAGCATTATAAATATAGTTTTTTTTCTTATATGTATTCTAATGAAGAAAAAAAAAGGTTATTTTAACAACCCATTTGTATTTTAATATATTTAATATTAATATTTTTTACTTTTTTGAGAAAGATCATTTGAGAAAAGCTTAATCAATGAAAGAAAAAACATTGAAATAATAATTTATTTTAGCTTTAATTAGCTTTTTCAATTGACATATATAAATAGTTTTTTTATAAAAAAAAAAGTTATTTTGAATCTTCATTTAACTATTTCTTTGAATTCTGCAAAATCAAAAGAAGAAAAAAAGCTAAAAAATTAGTTTTTTTTCACCTTTAGCTTTTCTTTTGCCTCAGGTCGTTGAAAATGTTGGCCGTAAAATGAATCACCTAATGGTGGTTGTTGTACTTTTGAAAAAGTTTAAACTCAAAACTTTTTAAAAGAAAAAGAAATAATAATTATAGTTGAATTAATTACCACTCATTAATTGATTTTTATCTTGTTGTTAATTAATCATTGAAACTTGAACATTTCAAGACCCGTGCATATTACTATATCAAAAATATATTTTATAGAGATAATGATGGCATTTCCTTTTCTTGGTTAACAGATTTCCAACCTTAAATATTCTTATGATGTGTATTGTGTACTTTATTTTTTATTTTTTTCTTGATGCATTGTTTATAGTTTATAGTTTGGATGATATGAAAATTATATATAACAAAATATTGTTTATGTTTAATTAACATGAAAAAAAAATTTACGATCAAATAAAAAAAATATAGGCATTTTAATGCATGGATTTATCAAATTTAAAAAGTTGATCACCGTTTGGGAACGCGGTACAAACCATGTTCCCAAAAAATTCAATTTTGGTTTTTACTAAAAATTAATTTTTTTTGTTTTAGATTATTTTAATGCGCTGATCTCAAAAATAATTTTTAAAAAAATAAAAAATATATCATTTTGATGCATTTCGACACGAAAAACACTTTAAAAAACAATCACAACTTCACTCCCAATCAGGCATACAATTTTTTGTTGGAATCTAAGCCAACATGGTCCATCTTATGGTGCCCTCCAAGAGGAATACCTTTTATCAGCCTAGCTATACTTTTTTTTCTTTTGTGTTGCCCTTGATCTTTTTCAAATTCTCAAACAATTAAAAGCAAAATTAATAATCTTAAAAATCATTAGAAAAACCAAAATCTTCAAGTTTACCTTTGTCAAATTTATTGCAAATTCATACTTTTGTCCGTGGCTTGAAGACGTCGGCCAACGCATCCAATAAGAAGTACATTGCAAAATCAAACTTTAACAATTAGATGGTTCAAACAAATGGAAAGAAGCATTTCAAAAAAATTATGAACGTAGAAAAGAATCCAACATTATATATACTTGAATTTCTCGTGAATGGTGTTCTTATATTGGTCATAATGCATTTCAGAGAATAGTATGCTGATATATAAAATTAATCTAATGATCATAGTGAATGATACATAATTTTAAAATCTTACTTGATAGTTTATTTGAAACAAGGTTCAAGTCATACGTTGATGGGATCAGCTTGGATTGATTGTAAATTTTTTTTTCAAAACAATATTTTAACAAAAAAATAAAAAATAAAAGTTAAAGAGTTTTAACCGGGTTATACCTGAATTAACTGAGTTGTAAATCAACTTAAATCTTTAATTTGACGAGCTCGGGTCAATATGTTTTCTATTTTTTCTTCAAGTTGGATCAATCCATGTTAGATAACAATGATATCATCATACAATTCCAATTTTAATTCCAAACCATAAAATAAATAATAAAAATTTCATAGACCTCGATTTAATTTTTCTTTCATGAATTCTATTTGGAAAATGCCATATTGCCGTGAAATACAAGGAAAAGAAGAAGAAGAAGAAGAAATGGCATGGTATGTGGGAAGAAGATTATTAGGCAACTAAATTATTTGCTCATGCATGTCACATTAATTTTTTTTAATGTAAAAAAAAATATCCAATCATTGCTAATATTATTTTATTACAAAAATTTAAATTATAAAG
>Ga0307517_10005825_pt1 | contig 18432 bp, 20 predicted proteins | sample 23_EM_MG_FD_194515 | JGI IMG/M metagenome (GOLD analysis project Ga0307517, IMG submission 194515) | Populus trichocarpa ectomycorrhiza microbial communities from riparian zone in the Pacific Northwest, United States - 23_EM | ecosystem: Host-associated > Plants > Roots > Unclassified | place... | reverse complement strand
GATGCGAAGATCGGTCAGTCACCCCCACCCAGACCCCTTCATCCGTCACGCAATTTCAGTCACAATATCTCCGGCAAGTGTGCCTGCAAATAACTGACCGGCAAGGCTGGGGGTGTATTGGACGTGCATGTCGGCTTAGTAGAACGGTGATCTGGGTTATTGGTCGTGTTCAATTGGAACCCCTACCATGAGGTCCCACATTTTTTGGTCCGGGGAAACTTGGTTCGCCTGGCAGTGGACATTAGTATATCTTCGCATAGTTTTCACGGAGGATGAGTTAGGCTCGGTCGGGTTGCTCGCAGGGGTCCGCGTTCTTTTGTCCTGTGGTCTCGTGGGGCTGGCCCGGTTCCAGTCTCTCTCTGTTACAATATGCGATTGTCTCTATTTCATATATACGGCGATGAGAGTCCCTACTTCAACGAACAATCATCATTACCATTGTTTGTATAGCTGGCTACTCAGCAGTATGCCGAGGCGAAACCCGACAAAGTTCGTTGAGTTGAATGTTCAGTATGGACCGCTTGTATTACTCACCAGCAATCCATTCGCGAGTCGCGGCATGGGGTAGGAATGGGATAACCATCTACCCGGACTAGCGATGGGAGGAACGGATGGTCGGCCGAAGCCAGGGTCTTCCTCGATCCAATAGCACGGCGAGGCAGAGGGAGGGGGGAAGGGGGGTGCTTGACGATCTATGAGCTAGAGCACCTTGGGGGGGCATACCTCTTGACGTAACCAGTAAAGTCCCTAATCATTTCCCAGTCTCATCATCCGATTCGAACAATCATCTTCGCTCGGTTGTCCGCGCATTGCATGTGCTCAAGTCTTGGTGAATCTTGGTCATCCATGGCGCAATAGTTCTCTTGGAATAGGAACTCCGTTCCAAGACTAGGCACGAGGATCTCGTATCATTGCTCTGCCGGATATAACCCCGGAGGGTGTTACGTTGGGGACGCTGCGCAAATATTTCCATGGTCAAAGAACGCGTGACGATCAGGACACACGGAAGCTCGAAGAGACTTCACATGCTGTTGCATATGGTGAATTATATCGAGTTGTAGGTACATTTGAGGTGTTAACCTCGCGCCTTAACCTTAATTTTTGACGGACGTTGAGCGGTTACATGATGCCGCTGAACTTCGCACAGAAGGAGACAACCTAAGCGATCGCGGGGTGGAGTTTCCCAAGCGGTTGATCCACTCCCCCCGGATTCCCGCTCCGTATGAGTTTAAGTGGGGATACCAGAAACTTCCCGACTCTAGGTTGCGACGACAACAAGGACTGTAACTGTGGATCAAGGTTTCAGCCTAGTTAAGTGAAGGTAAGGCGCCTGGCTCCTACAAGTGTCTCATTTAGTTATCCACACCCGGTTGAACGCGCCGGACAAGTTTCGATTGATTTTGCCTTCTGATATTGTGCTTTCTGATGTTAATCGTTATTCGATAAGGCTGGGGGTTCCGCCAAGTTTCGTTGTAATCTCGCAATCCCAATCCAAGGCACGCATGCACACACCGGTCGGCCGCCCCTTTGATAAAGAAAGCACATCGGAGTTGAAACAGAGCGTCACATGCGCGGGTTTGTAAGGCTAACGACCCGGTGCATTCAATGAAGTGCGCACCTCGTGGCTGGTTGATCGTTGAAGAAGCGATCGTGATCGAAAACGTGTGGTGCGGGATTCTCGCTTGTTATCGCCGTTTGGTCAATTCCTCTCTGTCAACGTCATCCACCTGCAGAACCAACAACCTCCACGGTCCCGGCGCATTGACTTCCCCGGGAACAGGAGTCCTAGAAACCTATCACAGGGCGCGTTACTATGCTCTCGCATGGGGCAATTGAAGACCCACTGCCGACGTTACAGCATCGCCGATGCAGGACAACTGCTTTCCCGAGACTTCTCAAGAAGCTTCGGTGTGATGACCCTCGGTTCAATCCAAAATCCGCGCGTCTGTATAGTGACCCCAATGCGCCAAAGATAGCTTCCATGGGCTGCAATGCAACTACTTGTGGACCCGTGCCCCGATTACCCTACGGTTCCGCATGCCCCGCTTGGTCTCGTGCTTGCTGTGTGCTCCATGCGATTTGGAAGCCGTACCGATGTTCGGGCTTCCGATTGATACCGGGTATGCCCATTTTAAACGCGACATACGGAGGCATATGGGGTCTGTTGGGATTTGATCTGGTAGAAGTATCTAATTGTTGGATTATGCCGAGGCTATTTGTGCTGACTGTTTCGACCAGCTCGTCTCCTCACCTATACGCGTGCGCCTTTGTCTAAGGCTGTCTACTTCACCGAAAAACGACGGTTTCTCGGGCTACAACGAAGCCAATAACAACGTAACGAACAAAATCTGCATGGCTGAGCGTGTTTCGTGTCTTATCTCGGTAAACCTCCCCGTCAGGATATACCCTGATGGAAACCACAAGGTTGCGCTTGGGTCTTGAAGCCCTCCATGCGCCAATTGAAAACCCATTTAGTCGTTCGGCGCCACCACACGACACATAGCCCATCTCCACCCGTTACCTCTGGATACGCAATATTACGCTAATTATTCACGCTCGCACGCTTTCGAGAATCCAATAAATACGGGCTCGAATTCCAGTCGAATTCCTCAGCTCAGTCACCTCCTAGCTTCAGCACCTCGTCTGCATCACCCGGCATCGTCGACATGTTCCACAAGAACCTCGTCATCCTCGCTCTCTGTGTTCTCCCCGCTTTCTCTGCTCCTTCCCCCCTCGTTAAGGTGCAGAATGCCAAGGAACCCATTGCTGGACGATACATCGTCACCCTCAAGGATGGTGCTGACCGTCAGGCTAGCATGGGTGCCCTCTCTCGGGCTGGCGGTGGCGCGGATATCACCCACGAGTGGGACATCATCAACGGCTTCGCTGGTGCTTTCTCTGAGGCCGAGATCGAGGCTTTGAGGTCAAACCCCGATGTTCTCTCCATCGAGCAAGACGGTCTCGTCCACACCCAGGCCACTGTCACCCAGTAAGCACCTCCAGCACTCAGGTCATTCGGTAGTACCCATGCGCCCACTTCAGGTCCAACGCCCCATGGGGTCTCGGGCGTACCAGCTCTCAGACCAAGCTTACCAATCAGGATACCACCTCCCTCACGTTCCAATACCAGTACGACTCAACTGCTGGAAGCGGTTCTACGGTCTACATCATCGGTACGTGGAATGAATTCAGCTGGAATTCCCCAATCAACTCACACGACTTTCTAGATACCGGCATTTTCATCACCCACGTGAGTCAACGTGAAATCCGTCGTTTCGGATCCGGTCTCTTACACATGCCTTCTGCAGCCCGCCTTCGGTGGTCGTGCTACCTGGGGTGCTACTTTGTAAGTTCTAGTGTCTTATGTACCATGATACATCTCCACTAATATATATTAACAGCGGTACGAGTCTATTTAACATGGTGACAGGAAACTTCTAACTCGGGTTGGCGGATCACAATAGGTGGCTATCCTGTGAGTGATCGCCCACGTCCATTCCCCTGGGAGCGATCAACTGATCCGATTATTAGGACCAAGACGGGCACGGTCACGGAACCCACACTGCCGGAACCGCTGTCTCTGGCCTTTAGTGCGTATAATCGTTTCTTCCTTTCTTATGTAATGCTGAGATTAGTACAGCGGTGTTGCCAAGAGCGCTCACGTTGTCGCTGTTAAGGTTCTCGGGGACGATGGCTCCGGTACCAACGCCGATGTCATCTCTGGAATTGACTGGGTTTCCAAAAACCATGGCAGCGGCCCCGCTGTTGCCTCGTTGAGCTTGGGAGGTGGTGCTTCTTCGGTCGTCGATACCGCCATCACCAACCTCATCAACTCCGGTGTCACCACTGTCGTCGCCGCTGGTAACAGCAATGTCGACGCTGGAAGCACCTCTCCGGCTCGTGTTGGCGCTGCCATCACCGTCGGTGCCGCAACCATCGCTGATGCCAAGGCTGCTTACTCCAACTTCGGTTCCGTTGTCGACGTCTGGGCTCCTGGTGTGTAAAGATATTCGGCAGTTCTGAAAGTCATCTCACCTGCGCCATAGGTTCTAACGTCATCTCCACCTGGAACAACGGCGGAACTAACTCCATTTCTGGAACCTCCATGGCTACCCCCCATGTTTCTGGTTACGCCGCCTACTTGCTCGGCTTGGACTCATCATTGACCCCATCGTCCGTTGCCTCCACCATCAAGTCCAAGGCCCTCAGCGGTGTCCTCAGCGGTATCCGTAAGTGTCGTATTCTTTGCGTCTGAATAATGCCGACGAATCTTTTCCAGCCTCCGGTACCGTCAACCTCCTCCTCAACAATGGTCTCTAAATGCGGAGACATTATACCAAGAGATTATTTATCCAATTATTTGATTTCGCACTCAGGGAAAAACTTTGTACGAACGTGTATTCTGAACAAAATAAAGGGATAGAAGTGTCCCAGACACTCGTTTGACTGTATTCCAGCGTGTGGTGCACGATGAGTTCTGGGAACTGATTGGTCTTGGGCCGTGATTTCGACCCTCTGTTAACGGATCCGTCTGTTTGTCGCGCCGTCTAAAATTCCCTCGCCCCATTCTTGCGGGAAAGTATTCACAAGTTTTACATTCATAACATATAGTTTCGTTGTCATCAGGTACAGGGGGCACACTACTACTTGGCTTTTCCGGCCGTGCTGTTCGGGTGAGTGTCGGCGTGACCTTTGGAGTCGGTGAACTCTTCGATCTGCTTGATCTTCAGGTTGCCGTCATCGTCGGTGGTGATCTGTGCGATGTCGATTGACTCGCGGGTAAACTCTACCCCGGACGTGCATTTCGCATTGCTGGTCATCTATAGAGTAGATGCCATGTTAATTAAGAAGATGTGATGTCGATCTGAGCACTTGGAACACGAACGTGAATGACGACCTTCCCGGGAGCCTCTGTGACGGAATGGATGGTCGACTACGGAATGAACTTAGATAAAGCGAAGGGTGTTCGAATAACAGCTGATGTAACTTGCCTTGAGGTCAGTCCAGAGGTGGAAAGTTTGCCCGAGGTGTTCAAGCCACTCCTCTCTGGATTGCTCTGGCAAACCAAGCGACCGCGGATAAGGGATATAGCAGTAGTCCTTGTGCAAGGTATTTGTGATGAGGTCCAGGTCCTTGGTCTCGAATCCCCTAAACAATTTGTACATGAGTTGGACTTGCGGGGAATCGGAGCTGGATAGGCTGGACATCGGGATGAGGCGAGTTGAAGGTTGATTTCTCTGGGGATACAGAGACATGCAAGACCTTTATACCCCAGGGTTATATGCCATGCATCTACAGCCACGTTCCCGGCCACTAGTTTACACGGAACTCACTTGATCATCCGTATGTAGTGACCGCAGACGACGAAGTGTACGCAGTTTGGAACTTACCTCGAACGTCGAAACATTGGGTGGGGTTTCTGCCTCTGCGGGCACAGCCCCAGCGCAGTCCGATATCACGGAGCTGGATCTAGAGCAAAATCGAGCAAAATCGTCATCGTGACAAGCTCTACCTCGCTTCGCTCCGGCACGTACTCAAGCTGACGCGAGTCCGCCATCTCAGCATTCTCTGTCTGTGAGCTGTAATCCTCACAGTGCCTTATATCATTCCTTTCGATTACCTCCCTTCCGCAAAAATTCACGCGCGCTCTTGGAGGGAGCAGACGCCTGAGGGTATCCCATGAACTTGGGTACCCACTCTACAGCTCTCGTGTATTTTTGGTTGTACGCCACACATTCCGTGGTACGACGCAAGGTTGGTATGAACCTCAGAGAAAACGCCGTCTTGTTGCCCTTACAATCCGTTGAACGAAGTGTCTCGGAAATCCTCACTATCCTGGCGCACCGCCTTTCTTTCTTAGGGACAGGGACTCTGAAAACCACTGTAAGATGCCTGGTGCCCTCACACGGAACAGTTTGGAGCGTCCCGAAACAACCGCTTCGATACAGAACATACGCTTCCTCAGGACTTCCCAAGAAGCTTCGGTGCGATGTTCTCCGGTGCAACGCATAATTCGTGTATCCAGATATCGGTGCCAGTACGTTGACGACTTCTAAGGATCAAGATGTGAGCATGGCCCTGTGAGCATCCTTGGCTGCGTGCTCCATGCAATTTGTGAGCCGTGCCGATTTTTAAGCTCGCGATTGATGCCGGGTCTGTCGTTTTGCTGATGTGGGTACGGTATACGGGACGCACGAGTCATTCGGGGTCTGGTCTAGTGGCAGTACCAATTACTGGATGATCCCGAGGCTAGCTATGTTGACCGTCTCGACCAGATCGTCTCGCCTCCACGTCCGCCTTCGGTGGTCGTGCTACCTGGGGTGCTACGTTGTAAGTTGGAGCCTCTTCCATTCCGTCGTGTTGCGCACTGAGTTTTGGAAACTGGCCGGTCTTGGGCCGTGATTTCGACCCTCCGTTAATGCATCCATCTGTTTGTTGCACCGTCTAAAATTCCCTCGCCCCACTCTTGCGGGAAAGTATGCACAAGTTTTACATTCATCACATATAGTTTCGTTATCATCAGGCACAGGGGGTACGCTACTACTTGGGTTTCCCGGCAATGCTGTTCGGGTGAGTGTCGGCGTGACCTTTGGAGTCGGTGAACTCTTCGACCTGCTTGATCTTCAGGTTGCCGTTATCGTCGGTGGTGATCTGTATGATGTCGATTGATTCGCGGGTAAACTCGACCCCGGACGTGCATTTCGCATTGCTGGTCATCTATAGAGTAGATGCCATGTTAATTAAGAAGATGCGATGTCGATCTGAGCACTTGGAACACGAACGTGAACGATGACCTTCCCGGGAGCCTCTGTGACGGAATGGATGGTCGACTACGGAAGGAATTTAGATAAAGCGAAGGGTGTTCGAGTGGTAACCGATGTAACTTGCCTTGGGGTCAGTCCAGAGGTGGAAAGTCTGCTCGAGGTGTTCAAGCCACTCCTCTCTGGATCGCTCTGGCAAACCAAGTGATCGCGGATAAGGGATGTAGCGACAGTCCTTGTGCAAGGTCTTCGCCATGAGGCCCAGATCCTTCGTCTCTAGTCCTCTAAACAATTCGTACATGAGTTGGACTTGCGGGGAATCGGAGCTGGGTAGGTTGGACATCGGGATTGGGCGAGTTGAAGGTGGATTTCTGTGAGGATACAGAAACATGCCAGACCTTTACACCCCAGGGTTATATGCCATGCACCTACAGCCACGTTCCCGGCCACCGGTTTACTTGGAACTCACACGATCATCCACATGTAGTGACCGCAGACGACGCAGTATGGAACTTACCTCGAATGTCGAAACATTGGGTGGGGTTTCTGCCTCTGCGGGCACAGTCCCGCCGCAGTCCGATATCACGGAGCTGGATCTAGAGCAAAATAGAGCAAAATCGTCATCGTGACAAGCTCTACCTCGCTTCGCTCCGGCACGTATTCAAGCTGACGCGAGTCCACCATCTCAGCGTTCCCTGTCTGTGAGCTGTGAGCCTCGCAGTTCCTTGTATTATTTCTTTCGATTACCTCCCTTCCGCAAAAATTCACGCGCGCTCTTGGAGGGAGCCCCGATTTATCGTGCATCGTTGGGCTTTCCAGACGCCCCATGAACTTGGGTGCCAATAGTTGCCCACAAAGCGGTTGGGGTCCCTGCGCCTTCCTTGAAAGTCCTCGAATATTCGATTGTGGCCATACCATTGCACCCATTCCTTGTGAAGTTAGCCAAGTTGCATCCGATTGAGGGTGGATTGACTACGCTTTCGCAGGTTCGTCAGTGACAGGCATGATCTGACGCCATCAGAACTGCGCCATCCCTCCCGCAGTCAATGTCCAACTTTACCTGACGGGCCGTGACCGTCAACCGGGCTCAAATCTTAACTCGAGAATCGAGTCATCGATGCATCGATCGGTCTCCCGTCGTGAACACACAGCAACCGATCAATCCAACCTTTCTGAATGCATTTTAGGACCCCCCATTACGTGATTCAGAGTTCAATCGTCATTTGACCTTGGTGGATAGGAGAGCTTTGCGAATGCACAGGTTGCCGTCCCGTCGTTGCAAGATTCGGCCTAGTGATATCGACTCAGTAAATGGATCAGGGGGGAAAACAGCGTCATTCCGTTTGTACACAGGGCCGTGTATGTACGTGACTCACATCCCAGTACATCCTACCTCAGAACCGCGCAGTATCGTCGTAACGGGAATGGGTGAGTCCCAGACCCGACCGTGCACTGTGAAGATTTTTGAGCCTGAACGGACCCGCCCGAATTCACTACTGCCGTTGGATTAAAGACCAAGGGAAAGAGTGAGCGATCCCCAGTCGGCCTGCGCGCTCGATACCGGCTCAGCCCCGGCTCTCGTTTATTAGCTGTGATAATCTCCAGGATGTCGTCGCGATGGAAGAGCGGGACTCTATTCTGGCCAATGACCTGACGGTCCCGGGAGTGAATGTGAAGTCTGTTCACGCTGGTTAGCCGGGCTGGATCGGCAGACAGACAGAAGACGAGTCTACCGAGAAATAACGCGAAGTAGCTCAGAGTTGGAACGTGCCAGACAAGCAGACAAGGTCGAAGTGAACCAAAAAGATAGCAACGTGAGTCGGGAGCGAAAGCGTTCTCCAGGTTCCTGTCATCTTCCCATCCCCTGAGATGGTCTGATTTTCCTTAAAATCTACCTAGACGGGATGTATCTCTCGTCTCGTGTAAATTTCGTCCAGAAAACGGCATACGTAAAGGAACTTGAGGCTTAAGTTTAAGCGCTTATGAGCCAGCGCCAAAGGGACTATGTCCTTTGTGTTTGCCCGTCCCCAACTCCAAAACCCATTCGCAGCTCGACCCTCTTCTTGCTACTAGACCTCCAATGACCACATCTCTCCTCTCCCACTCTCACCGACGACCTCGCTCCAGAACTCGCTCATTTAGACGCGGTGAAACTAACTCCCGCTCCCGCCACCCGTACCGCCGCAGTAACGCTTGTTCAGACGCGGACTGCTTCCGGGTCTGCCGGGCTCCTCACATTCTCCTCCGTCCGCCGAAATGGTTTGTTCTTCTCCAGAGCTCACCCAGGCGCGATACACATAACTCAGTTTTACCTTTTTCCCCGCGTAGATTTCGTTCAGGACTTGTACTTCAAGGAACTCGGGGCATACAAGCCAGCGCCAAAGGGAGAAGGTCCCTTTTCTCCAACCTCAAAACACATTCACATTCGCAACCCTGTCCTTTTTGTTAAGCCGCCAATGACCACGTCAGTTCCGTTCTCTGCTCCTGCACCACCACAGGCTCCCTCTCCTCTCGCCGACCCTGCTTCGGGACTCGCCCAGTACGGTGCGGCGGGGCCAGTTTCCACACCTTCCACCGCCGCCACCGACACCAGCCACGTCCCTCCCGGAACGACTGAGACTGACGCATTCTTGTCGTTCCTGAGGCCCGGTACTCCAAAGGACGAAGTTAACAATTACACGACCCCTGACTCTGCTTGTTTCTGACGGAAGAGCCGGCATAGCACCGTGTAATAGTCCAGCAGATCGACAGAAAAATAGAAGTTGGCATCCCCCGTTTCTCCGTCCCCCGTGACCGTTAGTCAGGCCCGCACCCGCCCCGACGTCCAAGGGAACCATTGGTGTGTTCCGAAGAGACCTCACGATCTCCACCGAGTACAGCCACGGATGGTCGCCAGGGGGCGTTCGCTACCGACATTTGTAAGGATCATACGGATGACCAGGTCAATCCATCGATTGTTTGGGTGGATTCCGACGTTCCTTATCACCCCCCCCCCCACCATTTCCCCGGAAAGCACCCGGGCTACCTCGATGTGTGGTGCGCAAGCGAGAAGAATAAGAAGTCACCATTTCTGAAAACACCACCCTTCCCCCATCGATTCTGGTATTCGCAGCGAAAACTCAGACGGAGGGAAGATGACGGGTTGAAAGTCAGACAAGGGCCTTGAGAGTTCTAGGGGAGGCATCCAGTCATTGGGATGATCGCGCGATTGGAGGCGCGTACTGTCCGATTCAGGCAACTATCGTGACCGCAGCGAGGGAACAGCGTGGTTTCCACGAGGCCGAGAGTACTCCCTCCCTCCCATCGCCGCGATCTTCCCACTTGGTCAGGCAGTCATGGATTGGCCAGAAGTTCATGAGAGTGAGTCACCAGTTATATGAACACGAGTGGTGGGAGCTGACAAATAAATGATTTAGTTGACTTCACCTCACTTGGTCCCGAGATCCTGACCAAATTGGGGGAAGACTTCGTGCGTGCACTATCTGTCCCCAATCCGATCTTGTTCTGGTGGGAAAAGGAGAAGGGCTATGCGAACAGGATCTCCGAAGTGGTTTCAAGGGCTGGGACATCTCCGACGGGTCTGTCCTCAACGGATACGACAGTATTGGCAGATACGTTTCGTGAGGTATGCCTTCGTAACCAAAACTTTCCTCGCCCTCTGAAATCTCTGGTGGCCAGGCTGTGAAAATGAATTTCAGTGGCTCTTCAATATGGTGCCCATTGTTCAGGCTTTACGTCCACGCCCTCCTCCGTGGATCACACATTTTCCCCAACATTGAGCTGTGTGATGGATCACCGGACTACGATCCCCTTGGATTTATGGATATTTGGAAGGAAAATTATCGCGGGGACCAGGTATGCATCAAGGCGATTCGGATACGGAATACGACCAGCTTGGAGAAAATTAAAAAGGTACGCGATTCCTTTTTTGATCAAAGTCAAACTCACCGCGTTTCGCACCAGATCCTTTATAATAAAGTCAAGGGGCGCGAATACCTTTCCCATCCGAACGTACTACCCGTCATTGAGATTTCGGAAACACTGTTTCCGCTTTGCATCATGAGTCCATGGATGGCAGATGGAAACATTATGCAGTACACCGAAAAAAATCAGAATGCAAATAGGCTAATGCTGGTATGTATCCATCAGGATTGATAGGGACACGTGTTGACCACGTCGGCAACAGCTTGCAGAGGTCTGCGACGGCCTCTCATATCTTCACGGCCAAGGTATTTTACATGGTTGTATCGCTCCGGTAGGTGGTGCGAAACAGTCTGTGTACTGACCTGCGCACTGACGCTTCATACGTCCAGGGCAACATTCTGATTACTTCAGATGGCAACGCGTGCCTCGGAGACTTCGGGATCACAGGCGCATTCGCCGATTACCGGCCCTACCGGTTTAGATTTAAGCTAGGAACCGCCCGATGCATGGCCCCAGAACGGTTTGGTGATGGCGATGTCGTTAATTTGGCCTCAAAAGAAAGTGACATTCACTCCCTTGTGATGACTTCTTTCACGGTATGATTCTCTGTTGGGAAGCAGAGTGGTACCTGATACAGTCAACCCATTACACTCAGGTCCTCACAGGAGTGTTGGCATATAGTGGGATTCACGACTATGACACTATCGCTTCCCGCATTAAATCCGGGAAACGACCCCCACGTCCAAGGAATAAAAATGCGAATCAATGGTTACGGGATGGAGTGTGGGGTATGATTACGACCTGTTGGAGTGAGAACCGAAAGAAGCAATGGGACGTCTCCGCCATACACAAGCTATTTTCAACACTGGGTCTCCAGGAGGTCCAGAATGCCAACTCAGGTAATTGAATCATTCAAAAAACCAGAAACCCTGCACTGACCGCGAGTTCCCGAACATTGAAACAGGGCGACAGCGACACGGAGGATTTCTCCCAAGGATCACCTCTCTATTCCAGTTTCTACAAGTCCCGGGACCGGAAATCGAGAGTCTTGTTAATGAAATGGATAAGGTAGGTTATTCCACCTTTTCCCCTCCCTTCCAAGGCTAACGCGAGCCGCAGCGTCTCACAGATGAGACAATGTCAGATCGGGAGCGACTGAAATTGTTCAATAAGTTTCGCAAAACATGTAGCCGACACCGCGTGGTCCCAAAGTCCATGCACATCCCAGATTGTTCCGAAGGCTCCACGGAAGTCGCAAGTGGGGAGTATGCCGATGTATCGCAGGGTATACATGAAGGACGTCAGGTAGCTATCAAGGTTGTGCGTGTATCCACCACAAGCGACCTGGATGTCATCCTCGGCGTGAGCCTTCTGTCTATGTTGTCGCACTCATATGAATGAATATGTTACAGAGATTCTGTCGAGAGGGGGTTGCCTGGAAACACCTCCGGCACCCAAACGTCCTGCCACTGATTGGAGTGACAGTCAGTAAGCAGCGGTTCGCGATGGTTTCCGCATGGATGGGAAACGGGAACATCAACAGGTTCATTGAGAAGGACCAACACGTGAACCGGATTGAGCTCGTACGTGTTGCACTCAACCATAACGGGGGCCTAACTGATTCATTGTCTAGTTGGTTGATGTTGCAAGCGGCTTGAAGCACATGCATGACCTCCGCATTGTCCATGGAGGTTTGAAAGGGGTGTGTATCCTCTTGAATCAGACATTTGTACACCTCTTACTGATATACAAAGGCGAACATTCTCATCAATGAGGATCGACGAGCCTGTATCGCTGACTTCGGCCTCACAACTACCACCGGTGTCGTAACTCATGCTACTGCTGAGGCATCCCAGGCGTCGTTGATCTCAAATGACACAGCGATGACATTTACTGCAGGGGGGACATACCGGTGGATGAGTCCTGAACTTCTATGCCCGGAGCGGTTCGGGATACCGCAATCAGAGGGTGACAGACCAACAAGACAGTCTGACTGTTACTCTCTCGGGATGGTCATCTACGAGGTGGGTGTTCACGCGAATCGGTTCGTGGATCTAAACGGTTAATTGGTAATGCCTTAGGTCCTATGCGGACATCACCCCTACGTTGAAATTGAGTCGGATATTCTGGTGATGAATGCGATCATGGGAGGGACTCGACCGGAGAAACCGGAGGGGGCGGCACGCCTTGGGTTCAATGATGAGTTGTGGAAAATCATTGAGCTATGCTGGTTGGAGAATCGTAACGCGCGACCTGGCGTAGAGGGTATTCTTTCTTGCTTGAACGGCGCGACGGCGTTGTGGGACACGAGAGGGATTTGACTTGCGATACGGGAGCGGAACGATACGTTTGTTGACGATCCCATATTCGCTTGTTTTTCCTACACATGTCGCCTGTTGTTTGCTCCCCTAGCACACAGCCGAAGCATATATATTCATCGAGTACCACCAATACCTAATTCGGAGCTCGAGGAAGAGGGACACCGGCAAGCGACGACGTCACAATTCATAGACATTTGAACTTCCATGACGACCACCCCTGGCAGGCAGCATCCGCCTTATCTGTACCTCCCCCCCCCCGACGGCTCGGGTTCCTCAGAACATGCTGATCCTCCGATGACCATCTTCTCTTAGAGGGTATTGTCGTCTCAGCGAGCCCCAGGCGTTGCGCGATCTCGGCACCAGACACACCGGGGGTCCGATCATGTCACCAGGGATCGGGATAGTATCGTCCCCCCGAGCAGACATCCACGCCATGGCGATTCGGCTGGACTAACAGTAGCTTCGCACTCGTTGGTCCCCCATGCGTCCGCGAGCTTGGGAATGTTGGGGGAGTTCTCCTTCGAATGCCTCGCGATGTACTCACGGAAGTAGTTGTCCTCAAAGTCGTCAGGAAATCTAAGACCGGAACGGCGAATCTGGTGGGCAAAACATCCTCACCAGGTTCTCGAGGGGAAAATATTCTCCGGTTCTCGGATGGTTATACATTTTGGAGATCGGCCCTCGTTGCGGGCCTAAACCTAGTGAACCAGCCCTGATCTTGGGCGCCACGGTGATGACGAGATCGAGGGTTACGTTCGGCATCGCCCGACGACCGACCTGCACTCAACTCCTTCACTCCGTCATGTGTGGATTCCGTCTATGTAACCTCAAGGAATACACATGACCTATAAATCAACGCCAGAGCTAACGCGACGTCCAGCGTCTTCATTCGCCCTCGTCCTCAAAACTCACTCGCAACTCATCCCTTCTCTCAGACAACGATGACCATGTGGGCTCCGTAAATGAGTTCTCTGCCCCCCGCCACCTCCGCCGGCCTCACTCCGGAATTCGCCCAGTACGATGCGACAGAGCTGGTTTCCACTCCTATCTTCGCTCCATTCGAATAGGACAGTTAACACCAAAACGCCCGCTCGTTCGCAACCAGCCGAGTGGCGGCCAACATCCCGGATTTCTATGTCGTCGGGGTGACAGTTCTCCCCAGAGACGGAGCGCGAGGCGACTTCCACACCTATCTCAGCTTGACAAACCACTTGTTATCGATTGTCTCCCCGCAAGTCTAGACCTTCACCCTCGCCTTATCACTCTGCCCCCCAGGGTTGTGCACGAGAACGTTTGGAATACATCAAGGTTGACGCGCGACACAAAGACCACGAGACGGTCGTGATCAATACAGATAGCTGACAGGGTGACTACTACTCCCACCTTCCTGCGACAATAAAATTTATTGTCTCACATCGCCTTTGCCGCAGGTCCGAATCTGTCAAACCCCTTCGCGGAAGGTTGATGTGCATCGCTTTGGCTGTCGCCAAACGACCGAGAGCGTCTGATTGTTTACACCGGCTACCCGGTCTGTGTAGCTGCCGCATATGGCCAGGGGATTTCGGATGGACGGTGGTGACTTAAATAAACCACAAGGTCAAAACTGGTGTCTAGATAAAACGCTACCTTGGTCTTTCCCAGGTTCCTCTCGACTCCGGCGGGGTGCAGTTGTCCTGTCGCGTTTCCATCCACGGAGTGTAGGACTCCCTGCCTACGCCCTGGGGTGTTATGGACGCATGGGGAATGCATGCGCACGTAACGTTTGTCCGCATTCAATCCGGCAGCGGACCGAATTGGGGGCTCCTCATGGTGGAAAATACTTCTAAGATGCGAGCACGTGAACGCGTCGCTTGATAATGGGAGAGGTAGCGTATGGGCCCTCTGAACTCCCCTTGCGGTGAAATTCGGTCTACGCCAACTTTTACTTTGCCGAACTAACTCTGGATCCGCACGGGCCGGACCCTCGCGCTGAGGGTGTGCGCAATACAACAACTCGAGAGAATTCTATCCCGTCACGCGCTTACTTCCCCTTCTACACTTCGGAGGTCTGCAGAGGGGACCTCATGGATAAGTCTTCTTTTGATGATCCCCATATGTTCGATGATCCCCGCCCTATCTGTGGCTAATGGATTCGCGTCAGCACGCTACATCCATGAAACTTCCGAGGTGGACAAAACTGCTTAAATACCGCGTTGGTTTCGATGAGGAATCCTCAGCTCACTCGTTGAAGCCAAAGTTCCAGCTCTACACTGTCATGTTTCCTGGGAAATTCGTCGCTCTCGTCCTCTACATTCTCCCAGCTCTTGCTGCCCCCTCCCCCCTCGTCTCTGTAAAGAAGACCAGGGATGCTGTTCCTGGACGTTACATTGTGACCTTCAAGAACGACGTCAACCGTGTTGCTGGTATTTCCTCCATTGCCAAAAAGATCAGCCCTCAGTCCGAAGTTACGCATGAATGGGACATCATCAACGGCTTCGCCGGAACCTTCACCGATGACGACTTGGAACTCTTAAGGTCCAATCCCGATGTCGCATCCATCGAAGAGGATGGGTACGCTCACACTCAGGCCGTCACCACCCAGTAAGTTCTCCCGACCTAGTTCGAATATTTGATAATTTCTTACTCTCGGTGCTTTACAGGACCGACGCTCCTTGGGGCCTCGGACGTATCAGTTCCAAAACCAAACTTACTAGCCAGGATAATACTTCCCTCGCCTTCCGCTACGACTACGATGATTCCGCCGGAGCGAACTCTGACGTCTACATCATTGGTGTGTGCGCTTGATGATCGACATGCGGACAGAAGACTAACCCATGAATATCCCGATGTTTAGATACCGGTGAGTACCTTTGACGAAATTCGGGATCAAATCTCACCAGCATGCGACGTTTAAGGTATCCTTACTTCCCACGTAAGTCACCGTATTTTTTATCTCCTCGAGCACGTTCTTATCACACCACTTTGTAGCCGGCCTTTGGAGGTGAGGAACGTGCTTTTGTTGAAATTGAGATCATCTAAATGTCGAACTTCTCAAGGCCGCGCCTCATGGGGAACTACCTTGTAAGCGATCGTTCGTCGATATCTCCGGAATCTAGTTGATCTCTTCCCATCCAGCGGTACGCACTGATAGAGCGGTTGATTGAGCAACCGTCCACTGATACATGAATCTCGCTCCCATCAGGTGGTTATCCGGTACGTCGAAGCGGTACTCTTTGATGTGATGATCAGTTAACCAATTGCCACTTGCAGGATGTCGATGATTTCGGGTATGCACGCCTCTATCTTCTCGAAATTTTCCAATCTCACCGTCGCATCGTATAGTCACGGTACTCATTGTGCTGGCACCGCTGTCTCCGGCCCATAGTGAGTTCCACTGCGGTGTGGTGCACTTCCAGAACAAGTTTCTAATGCAGCCTACAGCGGTGTTGCTAAGGCCGCTAAGGTTATTGCCGTCAAGGTCTTGGATGACAGTGGGTCTGTGTTATCTGTTACTTCAAGCTCTATCTTGCTGACCCGGACGTTTTACAGATCTGGCCTTTGGTCTGACGTGTGCGCTCCACCCCTATCAGGAAATGTCGCGTTTGAGCTGATGTTCACACTCCCGACAGTATTTCCGGAATGGACTGGGTCGCTAATGCTGCTCGCAGTAGTGGCCACCCTTCCGTTGCTTCTATGAGCTTGGGTGGTGGTCTCACCGATTCCGTTAACACTGCCGCCGCCAACCTCGTCTCATCCGGTGTAACCACTGTCGTTGCCGCCGGTAACTCTTTTGACGACGCTGTCGGCTACTCCCCTGCTAGCACCCCCTCCGTCATCACCGTCGGTGCCTCCACTATCGCTGATGCCAAGGCCGACTACTCTAACTACGGTGCTGTTGTCGATATTTGGGCTCCTGGTGCGTGAAGGGTTAATATCAAGATCCCCGAAACTGTCTCATTCGTCCCGTTAGGATCTGATGTCATCTCAACCTGGAATAATGGCGGAACCAACTCCATCTCCGGAACTTCCATGGCTACCCCCCATGTCGCCGGTTATGCTGCCTACCTTCTTACTCTCGACTCTTCTTTGACCCCCGCCACTGTTGACTCTACCATCAAGTCCCAGTCACTCAAGGGCGTCCTTAGCGATATCCGTGAGTCCATCGATCTCGCCATCTGTCAGGATCTTAACTTACAAGGCTCATCATTTTTCTCGGTAGCCTCCGGAACAACTAACGCTTTGCTCAACAACGGCCTCTAAAAAGTGCCCCACTTTTGGTGGACGGCGGGTTATGGGAGGGTCCTACCGATCCAAACGAGGGGAAAAAAGAACACGACCGTTAACTTTATCGATCTATTTGCTGTATTCTTGTGTGGTTTGCCAGGTGATTATTTAAAAGTGATTGTTTGTACCAACTCTGCAGGCTGCACACACTGCGGACAGGTACTTCTCAGCCCGAACTTCAGTATGTCAATGGATGGCCGGTTGAAAGACGGCAGCAACCCTGTCCAACAAGGCGCCAACGTAAGGGCCGATTTCCACGAGGCCGCTGCGATCTTCCACGAAGCAACAAGCAAGGTTCGAACCGATAAAGTCGGAACCCAGCTAGGCGCGTTGACCGCTGTCCCAGCCCTCCGATTGGCTCGGTGGGTCGTGATCATCAACCCCGGCCACTTCGCCTCGCCCGACATCCGGTTCACCGTCAGGGAAGCGTTGCAAGTGTGGGAGCCGCTTTCACTTGCCCTCCCACATTTGCTTGCTCTGGCATACCTCGCTCTCGTGGTCACTGACAAACAAACACCTCCCTACCTCTCTCCCTGCAACAGCTCCTCCCCCCAGAATCCGCCCGGGCATGTCTTCCCAGAATACAACCTCCCGCATTAGTCCGAGTAGCGCGTTCGACGTTGGGCTTCCGTGTTGTCAACCGGCAGGGTCTAGCCGGCGGTGGCCGGCATTGTATTGTGGTGTGGCCTTGGGGCTCATTGGTATGGGTGACGTGTGTGGCGGCATGCACCCGCCTGGCTGAAATGACCTTGCTCTCAACTGCGTCCTCGGCCGTCCCCAAAACAAACCACAGAAAAGTCATGAGGCCAGTACAAGTTCCATTCTCCAAATGGTCCCGCGAATGAGATTCATGACGAGCATGTAGATTACTATACCTACGAAACTGTAGCATAGAGATCTGAGTACAAGGTTTCCGTAATGAATATACAATAAGTAAAAAAGTGTTCGCAAGCTGGAAAGTGGGTGACTGGGTGACTGTCCGTAAGGCTACGCCGTGTACACACGACTCCAGATGAATATCAAAGGACTTATAAGGGAACTGTCAGGACCCCGTCCGTCATGTCGGGTCACGGGCAACGCGAATCTCGGCTACTGGCACCCTTCTACGATGTTTAGAGATATCTCTAGTCTTACGGATAGTCACCCACTATCCGTAGGTTTTT
>Ga0307517_10005824_pt1 | contig 18432 bp, 18 predicted proteins | sample 23_EM_MG_FD_194515 | JGI IMG/M metagenome (GOLD analysis project Ga0307517, IMG submission 194515) | Populus trichocarpa ectomycorrhiza microbial communities from riparian zone in the Pacific Northwest, United States - 23_EM | ecosystem: Host-associated > Plants > Roots > Unclassified | place... | reverse complement strand
ATAGACCACTCCTTCGGTATGATGTCCGACGCTGAAGGAGTTTTTCATTTATTATACTACAGCGAGCGAGCAAACGAGTACTATACCACGGAACCTATCCGAAACCAACCACATCGGAGGATCCCCACTATGACCCCCCCCCCTTTAGATATCCTCTATCAATATATCAATCTATCGAGCCTATCACCCAGGCATCCCGATGCCTGGACTCCACAACCATAGCATAGCCCGGCCAACACACAACCACAGGGTTGTACGATACCCGCAGCATGCATACTATACCTACCCACATCACATTACAATAACCCCCCCTCCCAGCTCTCGAGCCCAATCCCAAATCCAGAACCACCCATAATATACGGCTGCCTCCCCGGTAAGCCCTAATTACTGATGGTGACTACAACACTCCGGATCCTTACAACTTGCACATGAACAATTCATCAGCACTTACGCATACGCCCTTTACTACAGCTGTGGAACCAAGACGTGTCTGTATGGCGCGGGCGGAAGGGGGGGAGGGCGAGAGTACAAGCACCATACTGGTACGTTCGGAGGGAATTCGGGGGCGATAGCCCGGGCGGGGGCGTGGGGGTTAAGTGCGGTGCGAACCGGGCTAGAGGTGCAAGTACCGTTCGGCAGCGGTCCTGGGCTGGAACCGATATGTCGGGACTTTGGGATTTCGTGTGTAGGGCTGGTTAGTCGGCTGGAGACAGGGGGAATAGTAAGGTTGTGAATACACAGTAGTAGTAAAAAGTGGAGGCTTTTTTTTGTTCCTTTTTCTTTCTCCCCTCCCCTTCCTACCTCAGGAGCGAGCACATCAACACCCTATGTATCGCACTTATCGCCCTCCAAAAACACCTTAACACAGACCGATTACTTTTGAAGAGAGTGTTGTGCCCGATTCACATTGGGTCACTCGTAGCACGAAAAGTTTTTTCTTTTTTCTTTTTCTCCCTCCCTCCGGCGACACCGGAAGTGGCTTTTTTGATGCATATAGTAGCACCACTGCGAAGTCCAACCCGGAAGAGAAATGTACAGCAGCCCTCCCAATCGTCGGGTCCGCCCAACCAAGAAGGGGGCGAGGTACGGGATGCGGTAGATCTCGTCTTTGGAGATGCGGACGGCAGTCGACTACCGTACTTGAAGTGGAGTTGGTCAGTGCGCTGAGTGGGGGGAAAGCACACTGGTACTACCCATGATAAAAATTAAAAATAAAACTGTAGCTGAGGATAAGACAGACTCTAGGTATTGGAGGGTTTCTAGCTTAGGTCGGGAGAAAGAGAGAGAGAGAGAGAGAGAGAGAGAGAGAGAGAGAGAGAGCCCACAGCAACTTGTCTACACAAATGAAAACGTGATAATGCAGCTGCGATGGGCAAGGCGCAGTGAGGAAAGGGTATGAAAGTAAAGTTTCAATTTAAGATTACTATATACGAGTACTATACTTGTGGGGACATACCGTACGCCTCCCGCTCGCCATCCCGCAGAATCCCAGGGGGCAAAAGAAAAAGGAAAAAGGAAAAAGGAAAAAGGAAAAAGGAAAAAGAAAAAGAAAAAATTAGGTTGTCCTAGTGCCGATATCCGACTGCTGGGGGCTGTAGATGAACAGTGCTAACCCTCGCCCTCATCGCCTAGTTCAGGAGGAGAGAGAGGGGGGGGGGGCTAGCGCAGTTGGAAGAGGGGGAATCCTGCTGAAAAATCACTGCTACGAGTGAGCCTACATGACTATTTTAATAACCAACTAACCAGCATCATACCGCGCCCTTCCTTTACTGCTCTGTTGGCACCAAGAATACCACCCCCACAAAAGTAGCCCACTTCCTATCCTTCCTCCCTCAGTCTTTCTTTTGCACTTAATGCCGGGTGGGAAAGCACGTATAATAATAATAGTTGGGAGGGAATCCCAGCATCCTCCCTGGGCTCTAACTGTGCATACCTGGAGATGATTTGGACGCGCACTGCACAGTACTCTGCGATCCCCGGAAGGGTTGGGCGAATCCGACACTATTGCACAGTACTGGGGTTCATAAACATATGTTTTACAAACTGCGTGAGTTTTTTTTTGCGCAGGAATACTGAAAATCATTGCACCCTTTTCCCTTCCTTCCTTCCTTCCTTCCTCCCTCCCAAGAACATCGGTGTTGTGATTAACTTGCTTCAACTCATACTCGCTCACCCGGCCACGGATCATGAATTACAGGAAGGAGGTCATGAGTGGATCTATGAGTCCGATAGCCCTGATTTTTCGTAGGAAACATTTCGCTTTATCATATGTATGATACCATCGATATCATCATTACAAAACTTGCTTGTAACCTCGCACCACACCAGACAGAAACCACTCTTGAGGGCCCGCCTTCCTTCCTTCCTTCCTTCCTTCCTTCCCTCCTCAGCTCCCTTTAAACATCACGGAATAGTGTGGAAAAGTCGAGCGAGGAAGGGAAAACTCAAGTGGGTTTTCTTGACCCCCTGGCACTGTACTCTACTCTACTCTACATTCGCCAAGAACGATAGACTAGAAGATTATCGGGCCAAGACCTACTACTTGTACTAGTTCAGTATGATACATTGATACCTTACAAGCAACAGGCATAAAGTTCTTCCTTCCCACGACTCTGAAGCAGTGCTGTGCGAATCGCTATATGCCTGTCCCTTGCACTCGAGTATTATTGTATTATACAATACTGTATGATACTCGGGTGCACCCGTAAAATCTCGTGAAATCCACCATCTCCGGCAGAACCCCTAATCTCCGGGGTTTGATATGATAAGAAATAAGAAAAAAAAAACAAAAAACAGTCTCTCTCTCAGGAAGGATTGGTGCTTTCCTGAAACGGTTATATAGCCTGAGTTCATTTGGCTGTGTTAGATTCTTGTTAACTTGGCAAGCTAAAAAAAATCTATCTTGGGCTGATTGTCGCCATTTACACAGGGATTATTCGTGATGGCTCGGAGATGGTGGATTTTCATGAGATTTTACTGTACGGATACTTGTCACGGTACTATATCATAACAAATGGTTCCTGATTAGGCAACAAATCAAAGGATATTTCGACCCCCGAGATATATAACCCTGATATCATCTTCCCTAACAATAATAATTGGGCCAAAAACTTGGAAGAAATTGTAAGAGAGAGTGGCAGAAACTTCTGAAATTGTTAATTAGATTCATTGTTTTGCTTTTTTCGCTGCTGTTTTATACGGTGTTATTCACTTTCGACGCTATCGAGTTAATGCCTTACTGTGGATGGGATCCGGATTTGTATTAGTGGTGTGCAATGGTATCCGGTGTTAAACATGCCCCCCTGGTCATCGATGGGTATTTTGAACGTTTTCTCATGGATTTGCGATGTTGGGGCCCGCTCTGCGATAGCATCCGCTCTGTCTGGGTTATTCCGGTGTTAGTGAGACATGGGGGTGCGGAGGTGATATCCGGGAGTCATGAAGTCGCTCGGTTTTGTTAGATTAGAGAACGGCAAGGTACTTGGATATAGTGCCGTATGATGAGGATTTATGAATGATTGCTTTTGTTTTGGTAGTTTGCTAGTAAACGGTATGATGGTACAAAGTAGGCTGAGGACGCATGATAAAAGGCTAGCCTACCCTGTGGAAAGCGACATACATAGTACATAGAAACGGACAAACTTGAAAAGAAAAACATATGAAATTAGGGGAAAGGAAAGGGGTTGGGAAAGAGGAAAAATGTATCAGGTGTGACTGCGACCTTTCAGGGGATCGCCGGATTACTGCCACTCTACCTTGGGTACCGGGAGATCTAGAAGAGAATGTCGCAAAGGACGTCTTTTCCCCTCCTTTTCAAGAGCTCCGTCATCGCCTGGAGGCTTTTTCTAGTCTCTAAGAATGCATATTCAGCCCTCGCCGCCGCTATCTTGGCTTCTTCTGCTGCGCATTCCGCGTCTCTGCTTTTGCTCACAGCATCAACCATAATGCTGCTCATTTGAAGCAAGCGTTCCCTTCTCGGGCTCTGAGCTTCTTCACTGGCAGAGTTGATTAGATCCATGCAAATGGCGATAGGGTTGGACTCCTTGGATGGGCTCTCGTCAAGGTTGGGAATATAACCCGAGGTGTAGTATTTGCCTCCAAGTGTATTGAGTCCAGATGAGCCATCTGGAGTGCTTGGCAACTGGATAGAGAGGCGTTTGATAAGGTTCTCGACATCGTTGTGCGAGAACTCGGTTTTTTTCTCGTGGCGACCGGGCGGCTGTAGAGTAAGGGTCGCGGGGGTTGAGCTAACGACGAGACTGGAAGCTGCCTTTGACAATTTATCCTTATCCTTTTTAGTTCCACGGGAGAATAGCCCATCGGGGGACATCTTAGGGGATCGATGAAGCCATCCAGCGAGATTCCCAAGAGATCTAGATTTGACCTTCTCTTTACTGACCGGAGTAGTACCTTGCTGTGAGTTGGAAGGGTCGTAATTTTCCTTTCCAGATACGGTCCCCGAAGTGGGCACTGAAACAAGAGAACGGCGTCCAAACCAACTGCGTCCGGGAGAGGGCAAGGTTCTAGGATTTCTGCTTGAACCAATCACACTTATATCAGCGAGTGCCTGAGTTTTAGTCGGAGTCAACCTTTTTCCAGGAAAGTTTTCTGTGAGCGGGGCTCGGGGGAGGGTTTCATTCCCATCATTTCTCTTTAGTGGGCCTTCAACTACCGGTGGGTGGTTTTGAGAAACTCTTCTGGGCACACCAGTCTCCGGGCACTTAGTCGGGGTGGTGTTGCCAGATCTAGAGTTGGTGGATACCGAAGTCTCCTGGTCTATGATAGCTCTAGTATCACCCATGTCCTTAACCGTATTGCCTTTACAGTGATCTGAACTCCCCAGCCATTCACCACTCGGGGGATTATTTCTGTTGTAAGCGCGCTCGTTTGTTGACTTCAGTTTATTTCTGGTTTCTGGATGTTGAGTGATATTGTGCGAACTCCTTGTACTATTAGCGTCTAGACCGGAGGGGCTCGTATCGGTGCTCTCCGCGAGTGCAGTGTTAGGGTTCACCGTTTGGAAGGTGAAGGACGATTTCGTTTTGATGCCAGAGCCACGGCGGAGGAAATTTTTGGCTGAAGGCAGGTTCCCATTTTGGGCCGCAGCCTTGGGATTCTCAGGCCGTTTGGTAGGAATAATTTTTGAGGGGACGATCGTGCTGTTTCTACTGTAACGAGGCCTGGTTGCTTTCTCGGTTGCGCTGGATCTGGAAGTGCGAGTCGACGTAGTAGTGCTTGTCGACTTTGTAGTCTTGTTTGATCCGGTACTAGTTGTCCTCTGATGAGTTTTAGAAAGCGCTTTCCCGTGGCTGGGGCTAGGATAACTGGTGTTGACTGCAGCTGGGTTTGTACGTTCATTGGGCGGTGGTACCCCAATGGATAGGAGAGGCTGGCTGGTATTTGATTGGTATTTTCCGTTCTCTTGAGGGGTGGTCGGTCCCCGGAGAGGATCCGAGTTCTTGATATCCTCTACTTCAAGGACGCATGATTTATCATGGGCTTCGCCTAGGTGCTCCCCTGCGCTATATAGAGGGTTCTGCCCTCCGGGTAGATTGGTTGTGTCACTCACGACCTTGGGAGGTGATAAGGGTGGTCCATCTTCCTCCCCGCATTCTGGTACCGTGGTAATAGAATTTCTAGAGAAAACTCTGCCGAGAGGACGGATCTTACATTGAGGATAGCCGGATCCAAGGGATATGCCGAATTCCGTTGTATTTTTGGAGACTTCAATTAGCCTTGGCGATCCCTTGGAGAATCCCGCTGTTGCAAGGGTTTCAAATTCTGCTTGCACCAGGGTCGCTATGTTTTCACTGCTATTAGATGCGGCACTCAAAAGTGTTGATGAAGAATCTTCCCTCAAAAGGGGCATGTCCTCATAGATAGAAATGACTGAATTGAACCGTCTCTTGGGAGAAGATAGAAGACTTGACGAAATGCTGGTTCTTGTTCCTCGTTTGTCAATGATATATCCCGGTGCGTGTTTCCTTCGGTGGACTGGCGGAGATGTAAGAGGATCGTTGGGCAGGAGTTTTGTGGTTGGTAAGATATTTGGAGAACAGGGGTTTGTTGGAACTGGAGGCGCTACCGGTTTGGATTTTGTAGCAAGCTCGGGCTTAGCGTTTTCAAGCATCTTTTCAACGGATGGCTTTCTGTTGTTTCCGTCTTTTGCGAGGAGGCTGCGATCAATGACTCTGGGCGTGGGGATAGTGCTTGTGCTCCTCAAACTAGTAAACCGCCCAAGGCCTACAGTTTTCCCTTTGGAAGGTGCTTCGTTTTTCAGGGTAGGATATGTCTTTTTAGCCAATAATTTGGATATATTTGAAGCAGTACCATCGCCACCTGAGGAGGCACGAAGTGTCTTGGTAAGACTAGGTTTAGGTTGTGGAGGTTCTACCTTTGCTCCCTTGGCTCTTGAGGCGAAAGAGCTTGTTTCCTTTCCCTTTAAGGTTTTCGAAATTGATTTCTTTGTCGTGATCGGCGCTGGGGGGGTACTTGGCAGTTCCTTGTTTTTTCCAAATGTGGCGGTGGATCTAGGGATACCGCTGCGTGTACTGGTCGTACAGATGCTCGAGGGAGAAGAGAACACAGTCGTCTGGCCAAGCGGACTCGAAAGAGTCACTTCGGGAGTCCAACCAGGAGCGGAAAATTCTAATAGGGTAGTGGCACCCACCTTGGCATCACTGACTCCATCTATCAAGGAATGCCGAGGCAATGGCACAAGGTATTCCTCGAGTGCGCCACCATAGACCTGGGAATCTCTCCATCGTTCTTCTACTAAGTGGTTTTCCTTCACAGTGCTCAGGATTGGAGAAAAACTCTCCAGGCGGAGAGCACCAGGTGAATTGTTTGGCGATAAAGAAGATGGCCGGTTCGCGATATCGACGCGAAGCGGCGATGGTGTTGGAGGAGTTGGGATGACTAGGGAGTCTGTTTGGTTGGTCGGCGGGGGGGTCAAAGATCCGGACGGGGGTTTCAACGATAGAGGCCCATTGGGGACTTCCCGGCTGGTAGCAGGCGAGGTAGGGTCTGACATTCCGTGTTCTATTTTGTTTGCCATCTGAATGTTGTCGACTCGGAGACAATTGGAGCTTTCAAGGGTAGTGGCGGTGGTGACAGAAGCACTGGGCCTTGATTTGATAGTTTCCTCTGAATCTGACCCGTTCTCATCAAGCAAAAGGACACTCTTGTTGTGGCAGAATATCTGCAAAAACATGGCATATTTAGTAAGAGGTCTAAAAATTGGTATAAGAACTTACTTGCTCGTTAGCCACTGGCTTGTCTCCGTTTGTTTTGATGAGTGACTCTGGGCCGGTGTCGGGTTCAATTGAAAGAGATGCAATACTGCGGTCAAGTTTCTCCGTGATTCTAACGACATCTAGGTATCCTTCGGATGCTTCTCGATTGCGTAGAAATTCAGCAGTGGTATAGATCACCTCTGGGAACTCAGATAGGCTATGTTTCCGCCTCTGGGCTGCAGCGCTGGCCTCTTGCCAGTAATATTTCTCCTGAAAACTCTAAGAGGAGAATGGCGATTAGTATTGAAAATAAGAGGTGAAAGTAAGTATTGAAGTAGGAATATGTATAGGAATGATTAGGATGACAAACGTTTAAGCTATTTATTGCCACTGAATTGGCGCATAGTCCTCTCAGGTGTGCAAAGGCTTTAGTTATCCTAATATCGCGGGGCAAATGCGGCAATCTGGACTTTAAGCCATGCTCAAGATCTATGAAAAGATCGCACCACTCGACCTCGGCCAGAGAAACGGTGATCTATTCACTTAGTCTGGCGAATTGGCTGGAGAGAAAACCCCGAGATGGCTTACCATTGTATCATCCTCCTGAGATTTTTTTCTTGTGCTTTTGGACCCACCTTCATCCGGGGGACGAGGTAGATCGTTTAGTGACATGGTGTATTTGACGGACGGCTGGGATGCGGTTGTTGGAACAAGCGCTGATGTTGTTTGGGAAGCTCGGTTGGTGAGGGAGAGGGATGGGTGGAGGAGAGAATATTGTGAAGACGAAGGATGTATTTATTTTGGGGCTACGCCTTGTTGGGAGACATAGGGATAGTGTCTTGCCCTCCTTGGTACCGGTTGTTACTCTGCTTGCGTATCACGTTAGGTTGAAGGGTATACGATCTTATTTTTAATAATATTGTTATACCTTCACCTGTTAGTCATCTGGTCAGGCCGGTTTAATGGATTTTCCGTTCTTACTAGCGATAATTGAACATATAGCTAAGAATGGCGGGAAATATTCGTAAACAGCATTGAGAAACAAATGAAAGAAGGTAGTGATTGAGTTGGTCTGGTGGAGTTAGTTCAATAGGGGGGACTCAAGGCAATGGTTTCTTCCCTATAGAGATTTAGAGTTGGGCTGATAACGTAGCTTTCTTGGGTATCAGTATGGGGAATGATTAGAGTTGTTGTACTGTACAGAGACTGGCGGGTGGAGAAATCACCGCACTCAGCATAGGCACCGGGATGAGGGGAAGTTGAATGGTGGGGAAGTAGGCCATGATATTGCATTAATCGTGTTAGATAAAGCATAGCTGAATTTGATGTGAAACTAGTATTCAGTTCCACCTGTGTGGAGAGGCCTACTGCTCAATGACCCGAACAACATCCGGAGCAGCGTCAGCCTTCCTCATTTCGAACGCTTCCTTTCTTTCCATACTCCCATCGGGGCCTGGGTCCTCTCCATAACTTGGCTGATCGCTGGGGGTTAACTCTACTACGATCGTAGGTGCCCGGCGTCGCCCTTTGGTTTGTGTAGTGGTAGGAGCGTCACCCGTTGTCCCCTCACTAGTGACTGCGGTTGTAGGGACACCAAGCAAGTTTCCGCTTCCTGGTTTATGTGTTGACTGTCCCCCCCCCGCCTTCCCCTGCTCTCTGACGATCCTTAAGAGGTCCGGGTAGTATTTTCCCCCCACATCCGGATGTGACTATGTTTCAGGCGGAAATGTCAACCCTGCGATTTTTTTCTTCTTTCAGAATGTGGGAGGTAAGGGATGAGTGAGACCTTGACTCGATTGATCAAAGTTGCTTCTCCCAGTTTTTTGAAAAGGCTTTTCTTAAATGTCATTTCTATTTCATCCTTCCTGCCTCCTTCCTCTCGCACTATATCCTGTTTTAAAGCCTTAACTTCTTCCGGAACGTCTATACTTTCAAAAGTGGCGTCATACGACACCCCTTGGAAGAACGGTATCGAGAATCTCGGTCCTGAGCCGACAGGCGGGGATATAACACGGTGGGTGGTTGACATACAAATGCCGTCTGTCATAGCTTCGAGGCCTTGTCCTATCGCAACAACTTTAAATGTTTTAACATCATGACAGACAGTGCAAGGGAGAGGCGACATTACCAAATGTTCCCTTTATAGGAATACAATCTACCCAATCTCCTCGATAGTTCTGAATTTGGAGACCTTTGTGATCTGTTGCTTGAAGAAGATAGGAGGTAAGCATCGAATCTATTTCGATCCGGCATTAATGTTTCTCTTCATCATTGGTGTTGGTTGAATGTTGTGTGTAAAATAGCGTCAAACCTTTGTGCGGCCCAACTATAGGCAGAGCATCAGTCCTAAGAGCCTTACTGGTATAATGAACGTAAAAATAGATGGAGCAATTCTCTCACCTCCCTGCTCCGTCGCTTTCTCGCCTAGCTCCCCCAAGTCAGGGTATTTGATGACCTTCAGTCTATCCTGCCTCTTTGTTCCAGAAGCACTTTCTTCTGATGAATCAAAATATTTTTCAAAGGAGTCGGCTGGCAATCCAATAGCCTCGGCAATAAGGCTGGAAAAAATTGTCGAAAGTTCAGTCATTTGATCCATATATTCGGTAAAGGTTTCTCGAAATCCGGGTAAGAGTTCCTCCTTTGGCCAGTGATTTGGACCACGGAGCATGCGGTATCTAGGCTCTGAGGGAGAGGGGGCAGGGAGCTCGGTCGCGAGATCAATCTGTTCACGCCAATCCGTGGCATATTTGGTACTATGGAATTTTCTGGGTCAGCAGTTGAAGTGTTTTGAAACCTATTACTTTGAGGGAACTTTTGAGTTCTTTCTTAGGATTGGCACCACGTGAGCTCGGAGAAACACACATTTCGTTTCCAAGGCGGCTATAACCTAAAAAGCATGGAGCTGCATTCCCAAGATCAGGTCAGCATTCCCATCCTATGACGTGGGATGTTGCTTCTTGTTTCCCCACACAGAGTAAGAGCCGCTCGTGGTGACGGTCGTTGGACACATTTCCCCCAAGCTCTCACAAAAATGCCAGAGAACGAGACGAGAAGAAATGTTTGTGGAGACAAAATAATCACACCTACAATTCGTCATGTCAACTCTCATCTTCTCACTTTCAGGCAAGTCAAAGAAGGCTTTTCCGAGCCTGATGACCTCTTCCACGAGGTCTTCATCGATCCCGGTATTTTTGATGTAGAGAAATCCAATCCCGAGCAAAGTTCGTCTTAATTCGTCCAAGAAGGCTGGTTTGGTACTTTCACCTCTCGAGAGGGAGAAATCTAAGACCGGTATAGCCGTAAAGGACGACATTTTGTTTGAGGCTTTGCTGCTACCAGCCGCCTGACCAGAAGGGTGTTGTAAAAATAGTGATTGATTGTGAGAAGAGAGGATGGAATGGAGGTTGGAAAGCCCCACGAATTATGGTGGTAGTGCTGTAGTAGGGGGGTTTTATTTTATTTTATTTTTCCTCACTTTCCCCGCACTTAGCTCAAGATGGAGAAAAGAAGCGCGGCCCTCAGGCTTCTGGCTTTCCACTCCGTTTCCGGTTTGCCCCTGGCTACCGGTAATTACTGTACTCGAGTACTCGAGTAATGGCTATTCGGCCAGAGCACCGTGGAGGGTTTTATACCCATCCCACTGCGAACTCTAGCTTTTTATGCGGTATATATACTCAAAGTCTATGGGCCCCCGCCCAGTAAAAGGGGGAGACCAGTAGGTTAGATTTTTGTACTTGTACTACTCGAGTACCGGTAGTATCATAGAGGTTATTTATTGTGTCGGGGGTGGCCCAAATGGGATAGGGTGGTTGAAGCAGTGAAGCTCTGGCATCGGGGGTGCTACATTCTTTCTTCACACCCTCGCCCCGGAGATCTCGGGTGGTCGGGAGAGGGTGGGTGAGAAAGGAGGGCAGGCTGACATCTTGACTGGCTGGTCTGGCTGCCATTTCTTACTTCATCGTAGTTCCTCATTTTGATGGGTCAGATTTTATCGATAGCCGAACAAATCAGCAGGCCTTTGCGAACTCTCATGTGGCTTTATGGTCCCTGCACGTGTCCAAGATTTAGATGCATTCTGCCCAAATTGTGGGGAAGCTCCAAAACAACAACTGTCGCACCGGGGGCCTCTAAATGGGGTAGCGGTAGGGGCTTCCCCCTCCCCCGGTCAGAATGGTTGGATTCGGAGGAGCTAGAGAGTGAGTACTTCTAACTGGATATCCCCTCTTCATCTCCGACCGAGAATTGAATGCGCTTCATTCTCCTGAGCCATCTTCCTCCTCTCCCTCAACTTGGTTCTGTTTATACTCCTGCTGTGCCCACGGCTCTTCCTCTTGTCGGCTCAGGGAGTTCAACATGCACCTGCCTGCGCCCCTCCGGAGTTCGCTATTGCTGCTGCTAGCCGTAGCGGTCGGTGAATCCCAGAATACCCCAATATTCCCAGGGCCTTGGGAACGCTACATTCAGGCACCAGAATCTCGTCACGTCCGTCCTCAAAAGGTTTACTACACAGAGGGCACTGTTTCTGCTGCCACAGACTCGTCAGGTGTTACGGTTTTGAAAGGTCAGGGTGCCTTGGTGACATACGAGTTTGCTCAAAATATTGCTGGACGGTATCACTCCTCGCTAAAAAGACCTCCGCCCCCCCTCCGCCTTTTGTAGATTTCGGAGCGGGGTAAAAGAAGTGGAGTAATATGTGCTAATAGCTTGTTTCCGAGTCCAGCCTTTTTTTCGAAGTCGATTCGGCCACTACGAGTAAGCACCAATCTATCGGTATTGCCTTCTCCGAATCCCCTCGGTTTATCGGACGAAGAACGGACGGAACCGGCGACAGAGTCGAGTACGACCTTACCCATTTTCAGCCTCTAACCAGTGGCCTTAATTCACTTGACCAGGACCATGTTCGCGGGGCATTCAAATATGTTACATTTTTCATCCCTCACCCGAACGATCCAAAGGTTGGCCAAGCTTTCCCGCACATTGCTTCACTCACTACCAGGTCCATCGCTGCAGACCTCTCAGACTTGGCGCAGATGAAGTTGGGGACGCGTGGTGGACAGGAGCCCCTCCTTCCTCCTGAAAGTGTTGGCTTTAAAGATATTTGGGTCAAGTATTCAGCTTTCCCGTCGCACGAAAACCCGCGTCGGTACACGGGGTATTTCTATTCGAACGACAATCTTCTCAACCGCATTTGGTATGCTGGGGCCTACACACTTCAAATTACCACAATTCCCCCCAAAGAAGGGGGAACCCTCATTGATTTGAATAAGGTGGTCGATGACAACGGGGCACCACATGGAACCTGGTACTCTAATTTTACCATATCTAACGGGACCTCGGTAACTACGGATGGTGCTAAGCGCGACAGAATGGTCTACGCGGGAGACATGACACTTGCCGCTCCTGGAATAGCTGTCTCAACCTACGATCTGGTCTCTGTTAAGAACGCTCTTGACACCCTATTTGAACACTATTATCATAGCTCTCATGATGAGGGCGGCAAGAACAGTGGTATGATCAGATTACCTTATGCAGGCCCGCCCATGGGGTTCCGTTTCGAGTTTAGCGATACATATCACATGCATGCACTTCTAGGTGTTTACCAGTATGTGCTTTACAGTGGAGACTTCGATTACTTGAAGCATTTGTGGTGGAAGTACGTTCAAGCAATCGAATATTCGACGTCAAAAATCTTGAAGGGTACCGGTTTGATGTGAGTTACCCTTCTCTTATGCCCCAGTGTATCGTGAATAAATAAATACTAATGATTCTGCGCTCAAGGTATGTTACCTCGGGCAACGATTGGCTCCGGCCCGGTATGGGGGGGGAAAATATCGAAGCTCAAGGAATTCTTCTCAAAACCCTTTTCGGCAGCGTCAAGCTTGCGGAGTGGCTAGCTGAAGACGGCTATAAGTTCAAGGATGTCAAAGGGCGAGACCTCAAACAGCTTATCACCCTATGGGAGGGGTATATGAAGGGTATTAAGAAGGGAGTTATGGCCTCCGGGAAGCTTTGGAATGAAGCTGTTGGACTGTTCTGCGACAATCCTAAAGATAGGCGGGACGTGAGTAGCAAAGATATCTTAGCGTTGTCTTCCGTTGTTAAATTAAATGGTGTTTAGATCTTTCCTCAAGACGGAAATAGTTGGGCTGTTGCAACAGGCCTTGTCACTGGAGATATTGCTCGCCGGATTAGCAAAGAATTGAAAAAAAGATGGGGAACTTATGGAGCTCCGGCAGTAGAGGTGGGGTTTCCCTTTTTAGCTAATCGTATACTAGGATGGCACTAATTTGGTGAAATAGCTGCCAAATACAATTTCACCTTTTGCCTCTGGGTTCGAGCTTCATGCTCATACCCAAATCGGGAACTATCAAAATGCTCTTGACCTCATGAGAAGGCAGTGGGGATATATGCTTGATGGGCCCGGCTTTACCAATAGTACTTTAATTGAAGGATTTAGGATGGATGGAGATATCCGTAGGCTACCTGATGATCCCGAAACATGAAGACAACGTTAACACTCTTTCCTTGTTTCATAGAATACCCGGCATACTGGTCCTCGACCAGAAACTCGCACGCCCATGGATGGTCAGCAGGCCCAACCTCTGTCCTAACCGATTCAATTCTCGGAATCAAACTTCTGAGTCCCCTCGGGAAAACTTGGTCAATCACCCCTCAGCCTGGTGATCTAACTCACGTTGAAGGTGGCTTCCAAACCAGCCTAGGTAAATTCGTAGTAAACTACGATAAAACAGCAGAAGAGGAAGTCCTAGAAGTCGAGACACCCGAAGGATCCTTTGGAACCCTCAACTGGGGAGACCTCGTGGGGGGGACGAAGATGGAGACCGGTGGAAAGTGGCGATTGACAAGGGGCAAGGACGGGAAGATCAAGGGCGGCAAAGTCAGGACTTCATTTGTCCACCAGAAGGGGCCCGATCAGGGAAGGCCCCAAGATACTGGTACGGAAGAGCTGTAAATGATTGTACAGATTGACGACTTCTTTGGATTGCGTTTCTTTTATTTTCTTCTCTTATATATATTTCTCTGAGAGGATGGATGTTTAGAATAGCGAGCGTACATATCATGATTTCGGCTATGTTCTGTGGACTTGATATTGAGGTTGGGGCATCATGGGCTATCATATGCTAATAAATTTCGTTGGCGCTGCCCTGCCATTTTGAATGATTCTGGTCTCTGGGTTGGGTGAAGGCGGAGTTGCTGGGGAGTTGTGAGTTTGACTGAGGCCCTGAGTTATTTCTGTTTGCCGTCGCCAAAGAAATATGTCCAGGAGGATTTGAGAGGATTAGTTTGGACCGGCAGATACTTTGATAGAGCTGCGTTTATAGCCTAGTAGGGGCGACTAGAATTTATGAAGGGTTCACCCCCGTTTCTAGAAGGGATAATTTCAGTCCTCCCATGACCTATAATGTACCGCGAGATCTCTCTTGTAAGCTAATTCACTATATATTGCAAGTTTCTCAACACTAAATTTAGAGATAACTGCTCCTGAGAAGGATTGGTGCTTTCCTGACACGGCACAGGACAAGCCTCGGAACCCGCCAGGCCCCCAGTATAGTAACACAGTAACTTGTACTCGAATATTTGAAATTCTATTAGCCTATCGAACTAAACCTACCGTGAGCTGATGCAGTGATTTCTCTCGATATCTGGTAGAAAATTTCAAGGGATCTCTCGTGCACTTACTGCGACATGCGACAAGGTATATCATGCTGCAGTTTCTCAATCTCGACCCCTAACCCTATTCACAACTTCCCCCCCCTTGGTATTATACTAGTCGCAAAAGCCTTATATTTTCGCAATTTATTCTAGTCCTTGCACAGTGACCAGTACGTACGGAGGCACCCGTCCTCTCAGCTACACTGCGCTATTGCATTTTGTTAGGTAAATACCGTAGACAATACTAATCTGGACTGAATACAGCTGCAAAGCATAAAAACGAGATCAAAAAAAGCAAACAAAGGAACTCCTGCCAGGTTTTTAACTATTTCTAGCTAGCTTAACTAATCCCATACACGAGCAACTTGGTCTATTAGAAAGTGGGCCACACAGAGTCTCCAAAGAGTAGGGGTGTTCAAGCATTAGAGCCTGCAAGTACCGTATAATCCGGCAAAAGTCGGATTGGCGCTAACGCTCGCTTATTGTGAAGGTGTGGCAATGCCGGACTCTGGCCACGTGTCGCCACCGTATATTTCAACAACAGCAATTTGATCAATCGCCCGCTGAACAACCCTAAAAAATAGAATGACTAGTGATTCATATGCTCGCCGATGTACTGAGAGGATTCATGAAAGAGGTCGAATCTACTAGTAGCACTGCCATGGGAGTTGCTCTTAGCTTATAAATAGAGGGGAATCTTTAGCTAAAGAGCATATAAGACTCCAATTCCAAGTCGTGAGATGCTTTGACTTGATAAAATCTTAGTACCCAAGATCACATTACGGATATAACTCAAGATGCGAACTGAACTTGATGCTCGACAAAAGTCAAAGCCTGGACCTAAGCCAAAACCACTTGCTGAAAGGGCTAACAACTTCCGAATGCCGGTAAAAAGAGCAATTAAGACACGCTCACGAGAAGAAAAGCTTGCAGTACTTCGGTACTGGAGGCATGGCTTGATTCCCGATGAGAAGAAAGGTGTAGGATTTGAGCGTCAGGTAACATTAAGGGAGGTTGCTTTTCGGTATAAGGTGAGTTAAAAATAATAATTCCCAAAAAAAAATTCCTTTGTAGCTAGCTTCCTACCCAACCTTACTATCAAAGGCATCTCCAATGTCCTAGCTTGAGGTTCAATTATTCTAGTTCCTACAAGACTATATAATCTGGGAAAAGTCGGATTGATGCTAGTGAGGATTTTCTTGAACATGCTGAACCACTGTGGTTTAGACCCACCGTGCTCTGAGCGAGGTGGTGCCCTCAGCGAGGCACGGTAGAGTTGCGGTGGCAGAACCGGTGTTTGGTCAGAGTCCTTCTTGGAGTATGCGCGCCGCACCTCGCTGAGGGCACCACCTCGCTCAGGGCACTGTGGGTCTATCTGTTTAAGCCATAGCGAACCTGCTTTTCTTCGAACTCGCCTGTTGGCTCTGTTGGCTTAGTTTCACTTTAGCCTCAATCCAACTTTAATCAGATTATATAGTAGTGTAAGGAGGGCGTTGCTAGCTTTAGTTAAAGTATAGAAAAGAATCTAATTGATAGAACTAGGTTCCAGAGAGTACGATATCAGACTGGAAAAAAAATGAAAAAAATATTCTTCAGACAAGAGCACACGGTCGATCTCAGCAGCGGGCAGGTATTGATTTCTGTAAATACCGGGAACTAGAGGAGAAGCTCTATCAGGGCTTTTGTGACCGGCGTGATTCAGGACTAGTAGTACGAAGAATATGGTTCCGGTTGGCAAGTAAACTGGCCTTCAAAGAAGCTTATCCAGAACTTGATCCAGCACAGTTCACTTTTTCGGATGGATGGTTTAGGAGATTCCTTACTCGCTGGAATATTACCTTTCGTTCTACAACCAATAAAGCTCAGCATATTCCCAACCATTACCGAATCCTAATTGAAAAATGGCTTCAATTCAACCGCCGGAATGCTCAGCCCCGCCTTGGGGACTATAAATATGAGATTGGCCGCTATGACCTTGCCCATATTGTCAACATGGATCAAACACCTCTCCCTTTTGAATATATTACTGGAAGAACATATGCTCACAAGGGAGATAAAACTATCTGGGCAAAATCAGCGAAATCAGGATGGGATAAGCGTCAGGCCACGCTTGTTCTTACTGTATTTGCTGATGGAGTAGGACGGGTCAAACCCTTGATTTTATTTAAGGGTACAGAAGACTCAAGAATGCAGGAGCGATACTATGGGGAGGAAAGAAAGCAGTATGATAAAAGGGTAGAAGTATGGTTTAATCCCAAAGGTTATGCCAATACACAAACAACAGTAAAGTGGATCTATGATCTTCTTATTCCAGGACTGCATCCAGCAGGAACTGGACCTAGAATGTGGAATAGCGGGCCTTCTTTACTACAGAGTCTTCCTAGTGGAAAGCCCCAGCCTTCTATTATTGCCCTTGATGCTGCTCGCTTTCATCTATCTCCTGAAGTCTTAGATACCTTAAGAGACTCTGATATTATTCCCTCACTTATACCGGGAGGATGTACTGGACTCATCCAAGTTCTTGATGTTTCTGTTAACAAACCCCTTAAAGAGTTAATTAGAAATGAGCTGGATACAATATTAGAGTCCATGGGTCAAGAGGCCTTGGATGCACTTGATGATGCCTCTAGTTCAGCGATCGGGAAGCGAAGGATTATCATGACACATGTGGTGGGAGCAGCATGGGAAAAGGTAACTCTATCTACTATAACTCTTAAGGAAAGCGGCTACTAATATTACTACATAGTTTTGTAATGAAAAACAAAATGTGATCATCAAGGCATTCCGGATGGTTGGTATGTCACTTCCGATCAATGGGGTTGACGATCACGAGTTACATATAAAAGGGTTATCCAACCTCCAGGTTGGGGACTGGAGACGAGAAGAGGAGCCTATTGGGGACGCAGCTGGGCTAGAGAGCGAACTTGACGCAGATTACGACCACTCGGAAGAGTTAGAATACGATTATGCCACTTAAACAGATTGTCCACGCCATCATAAACTATCACTCGCTCTGTACTACACAAAGATTTTATACTCGCTTATTTGTTTTTGCCACCAATTGCCACCGCCTCCCTTTAGCGACACCTTAGCTCCAATCCGACTTTTGCCGGATTATACGGTAGGTGGTGTCATGATAAATATTCCTTCTAGAACACACTATGGTGCCACCCCCAAGTTATATCTAGAACCGCATCCTCTTTGGGCGACTTTTGGTGCGTGCTGGGTCTAGTGGTTGGTTTTTTTTTTGCTAAATCCCTGAATTTATTCGTATTAGAACTACGGGAAAACCCCGATGCTAGCACAAGTATATTATGTTACTCGAATCGCGTTGGTATTAATGGAATGCTTTGGGGTAAGGTTTACGGGGAGGAAAATACCAGGACATCCATAATATTATTGTGAGAGAGCCCATTAAGATCTTTCTCACACGCGCATTGGGGGGGGGGGGGGGGGGGGGGGGGGGGGGGGGGGGGGGGGGGGGGGGGGGGGGGGGGGGGGGGGGGGGGGGGGGGGGGGGGGG
>Ga0307517_10005823_pt1 | contig 18433 bp, 18 predicted proteins | sample 23_EM_MG_FD_194515 | JGI IMG/M metagenome (GOLD analysis project Ga0307517, IMG submission 194515) | Populus trichocarpa ectomycorrhiza microbial communities from riparian zone in the Pacific Northwest, United States - 23_EM | ecosystem: Host-associated > Plants > Roots > Unclassified | place... | reverse complement strand
TACTCACTCCAAGTCAAAAAACGCGATTATAATATCGACCTAAAATTGCAATACTGAGGACCCGCATTACAACTCGATTACAATCCGGGAGATGCCATTACAACCGGTGGCAACACCCGATCGGCATTGCAGCTGTCTGGCTGTTCCGGTGATGGCTGATCTTGTCCTTGCCCAGGGATAACACGGATGGATCGTTTCTTCAAAACCAAAAATAAGCGCAAGAAATCACCCGAACCCCCCCAGCCGGAAATCCCTACCAAGATTGCTGATAGGCCACCTGGTTTCCGGGCGGAGCTGGGCATCGCCCCCAAAGGTGGGTAGAGTCTTTCCTATCGTGATCTAGACACAGATTGGCCTGATTTGACTGTGGCACTAGACGAGGGGAGCAGCAGGGGTTCACGGATCACGTCCTACGACAAGAGGAGTGAACATCAAAGACTTTCATCGCCGAAAGCTTCGACATCTGGTGCTGTGGTTTATGGTACTGAGCACGGATGCGACCGCCTGGGTGAGTGCTTCTGATCACTGCGATTAGGACCAATATTCATGTGGATCTGTGTCCCCCTCCCCATAGATCTGAATCTTGACGATACTGAAGGGAGCGAAAGCGAGAAAACAGAGGCATCGAGGGGTATGTGCCGGTACCGTCATGGCGTTGACTTTCCCCTAATATACACCAGTTGCGAAGAGAACCTGGAAGGCCACGGTACCTTGGGATGCTGCCATTCCCATTGATGTCGCAACGGACACCGCGGGTGGATTCAGTTCTCTCAAGGCCATCCTAGGGGCCATCCCCACCGTTTATGCCAATCGCGAAGTTCGCTTACGACCCCTCTGCTTGAAATTCTCTTTGACGAACGTATCTGCAGGAAACCGCCACCATCGGAGATAATATCGAGAACCTGCTCTCACGTATAGTCACATTGGAGGCGCGTTTTGCAACAAGCCCGGGTGACGTTGAAGAGCTGAGGCGCCGGAGTGACCTAATAAGGTATGTCGTCATCCCCCCTTTAGACTCGGCGTTGAGTTCCTTCCAGCAAGTTCACGAGCATCGAAGGACAACTGCGATCTCTGACTGAAAAGCCTGGGCTGCTGCAATTCTCCGACCACGTTCAAGACGACGGAGGGGTTTTCGGGCTCCTCGAACGTCTGCGGGAGACCATCTCCGATTACCAGGTTGGTTCACGACCTCTCAAGTTACATCCTTGTCGGTGTTGACAAGGGCGACAGATGGTACACCAAATGGCGATGTACGAGCGACGGTGTAAAGAGATAGTGAGTATTTCCCTTTCGTGTCCAAACAGATGCAATAACCCTTGGCAGAACCCAGGTCCGACGAAAACATCTTCCGTTTTCGATGACAGGTGCCTGACATGAACCTCCAACAGCTGATGCGACCGTCCTCAAAGATCTCCGCTGTGCACAAGAGGCCGAGTATCGACACGGTGACCGTAATGGCTGTCTAAAGGGGACGCGTGGAACCGTTATGAGCAAGATCGAACTCTGGGCAAGGGACTCTGACACGCCCCCTGTCTATTGGTTGAACGGTCTGGCCGGGACGGGGAAGACGACCATTGCGCAGACGATCGCAGAGAGATTTTTCGCAGATGGACAGCTCGGGGCCTCCTTCTTCTGTTCGCGAAACTTCAAGGATCGGAGCAGCCTCAAACTCATATTCCCCACCCTGGCGGCCCAGCTCGCACAAAGGTACACCGAATTTCGATCGATCTTCGTTCCGTTGGTACGGTCGGATCCGGGAGTTGCCCACGAGTCCCTGTGCAACCAAATGGACAAGTTGATTGTCCGGCCCCTCAGGGAATCCGCTATTTCAACCGTGATCATTATCGAGGCTCTGGACGAATGTAGGGACGAGGAACCTGCTTCTGCGATCCTGTCGGTCCTTGGGAAATTCCTGACCGAGATCCCGAGGATCAAGTTCTTCCTGACAGGTCGCCCGGAGCCACGGATTCGGGAAGGCTTTCGTCTCCACCTACCAGTAAAAGTGACGGACGTATTCGTCCTCCACAACGTTGAACGGAATCTCGTTAACAACGACATTCGGCAGTTCCTCAAACACAGTTTCCTGGGAATCACAGGTCGTCGGCGTTGGTCGACGGATTGGCCGACGAAAGAGCAGCTGGATATCCTTTGTGATCGAGCAGCAGGACTGTTTGTCTATGCCGCGGCAACGGTCAAGTTCATCGACAACCAGAACGGTAACCCCAGAAAGCGGCTGGATCTCCTTCTACAGTCGCCTGAGAACAGTGCTCGCGAGGGGAAGGCAAAGCTCAAGAACACAACGCTGGATTTGCTCTATACGTCTATTCTTCAGCAGGCTTTCGGCGACGATGATCCCGAGGACGATCGCAGGGTCCGTTCTGTCCTTGGTGCTGTGGTCCTTGCTGCGAATCCGCTTTCTCCATCCACCATTGCGGTGCTCCTGGGCTTCGATACCGAAGATGTGTTCCCACTCTTGTCATCGGTTCACTCCCTCCTTATCCTCCAGGAGGATACCAATCATCCTGTTTGGCCATTCCATAAGTCTTTCCCCGACTTCGTCACCGATAAAAATCGGTGCACCAGCCAGAGGTTTCACATCTCCCCTCCGGTCCATCATTTACAACTTCTGATTGGCTGCCTCGACCTCATGAATCGAACACTGGAGAAGAACATGTGCGGGCTCCTGGATGGTGTCGCAAACTCGGATGTCAGCGACTTGAAGGAGAGGGCCGAGCGATGCATCGACCCAGCTTTGCGATATGCGTGTGTGTCGTGGCACTTGCACCTCGTTGATGCGGACACGACACCGGCTCACACACCCACAATCACCCCCATCCTAAGTCAGTTCCTCAAGGAGAAGTTTTTGTTCTGGTTGGAAGTGCTGAGCGTCCTCGGTGCTGCCAGGAATGCGGTTGAAGCGTTGCAAGCCGCCATGGACTGGTTGGAGGTGTGTCGAGTTCCACACCCGATGTCTTGCCCAGATTTACTTAGACCGGATCCAGGAGTCACATACTCTTGAGCTCGCCAACGACTGTTTTCGCTTCGTGACCGGGTACTTCGAGATCATCAATACATCCTCCGCGCATATCTATCACTCGGCTCTCATCCTTGCCCCCCAGGAGTCGATGGTACGAGAACTATACGAGTCCCACGCCCGTCCTTTCACGAGAGTCGTGCAAGGGGTACCGATGTCATGGGATCAAACCACTGCGGCCATAACGTGTCCCTCTACAATCGAGCTGGCTGTATGGTCACCATGCGATAGGTTCATCGCGACCACCTGGGAGGACGCCACAGCGGTGGACGTACTGGACTCAGTAACTCTGCAACGACTTCAAACCCTCGAATTCCCACAGGATATATCCACAAAGTACATGGCTCTCGTTTTCTCCCCGGATAGTCGTGTTCTGTCCAGCGTCGGTCACTGGGATAAAGATTTATTAGTCGTCAGCTGGGACCGGCAGACAGGCATAGCCAGTGTCGTCAGGTGGGAAGGATGGAGACAGCAGATTGTGGGGATCCCCTCCATCACGTATTCGGCGAATGGAGGGATGGTCGCAGTTTTTTATGGGGATCGCGATGACGATAACACCAACATCAGCATCCTCATCTCCGACGTTGCCACCGGTGTACGCGTGGATTCCCATTCAATCGACGATGGCATCCCTCTCTCGAAGGACATCTGGACTCACGGAGGATCCTTGCGGTTCGCGACTGCTGATGCGACGACCATCACCATCTGGGAAGTCGGGTTCACCTCGGGTGCCACACCTACGCAGGTCGAGACCCTTCCCACCCCGGGCGGCTTTGACCCCACAGCGATTCCTTACGAGCATGACACCGACCACCGCATAGAGAGGGTTCGATTCCTTCATGCCCCGTGCCGACTCGCCCTCGTTGTTCAGAGAAGTGTCATGGTATGGGATGTTCGGAACTCCAAATGCCTGCTACAATGCACAGATACTACGTTCTGTTCAAAGATGTCCTTCTCCTCCGATGGTCGTTTCTTCGCATGCTCAACCGAAGGATCAGACGTTTATCTCTGGAAGGAGTCTCCCACTGGCTATATCCTTCACGGAGTACTTGTATCACGTTTTTCGGGTTCTGGTCCGCCCCTCTCCCGAAACGGAGAATCGATTGCCGTGTTTGGTGATCGCATGATCCGGTTATGGCGCACAAAAGGTTTCACTGCCCCCCCTTCCAGCATTCCGACCCTGGGTTTTCAAAGCACCGGTGGTTTCGTCCTGGATTTTTCTCCCGATGGGATGTTGGTGGCGATCGCGAGGAAGTGGGGCGACACGGTCACAGTTCTCGACCTCAAGTCTGGCGTCCCGCAGTTGACAATTGACACGAGCACGGAGATTTGTGGTCTCGGAGTGACCGGGAACACCGTCGTCGTTATAGGTTCCAGGATGGCCATTACTTGGAACCTATCTGCAGGAGATCCCGTCCCCGGTGCCAGGGTGGGTGTCAACGATAGCTCTCGGACGATAAACCTCGATCGGCAATTCAGGAACGCGTTCGACGCGTCGATCTCCTCCGATTCCCGCCACATTGTCCTCACCGAGGACAACTACGACTACGATGACAGCGACAACGACAGTGACGACGAAGACGACGATGGTGACGACGGTGACGCCCACGGAAATTTTCTGTGCATTTATAGTGCATCCACCGGAGGGTATCTTGGGCGTGGGGGTATGATGGGACACTTGCCTCGGTTCTCTCCCGACGGACACAATATCTGGTGTGCTAATGATAGAGGTGAAGCGGATGTATGGAGGGTCGGCGATGAGCAGGAGGTGCTGGAGCGCCTAGAACAAACGGTTGATATCGAGCACCCACCAGAAGGATACCCTTGGGGATCGTCTGGTGGTTACCGGGTTACGGATGACTGGTGGATACTCGGCCCGGACAGAAAGCGACTGTTGATGTTGCCTCCTCCTTGGCAGTCTGACACGACGCAACGATTGTGGAAGGGGCGGTTTCTCGTGTTGGTACACGATGGACTACCAGAACCTGTTATATTGGAGTTAGATCCATGACCTGTGATTACCTTGCGTCGCTTATCTCTTTTACTTCCCATTTCTACTCCTGCCTTTATTCAACTCGCACTGATGTAACGACTGGAATATGTATGTGTCTGTCCCGCCATTCGCCGAGGTTTTCTCCCCAACATCTGAGTACCCTCCACATAGCGTACACCAACGGAACCGAAAATCGAGTGTCAAGGTGGCAGCAACACACGGTGGGGTTGAAGTAGCTTGGGTTGCAGCCCTTCCAGACCCCCCGTTTAATTGGAAGGGGCCCTGGCGGTTCCCTCGAAAGGTCGCGGGCAGGCTGCGGATGTAACCTTTCCGGCCCGGCCAGTCACCGACTCCGGGAAATTTTCAATACAACTCGGAACACGACCAATCCGACGATGGAAGAGCCCGCTGCTTACTCTTCAAACCCAAACCTCTCGCCCAAATCTCAGCACAGGAGGAGCAGCTGGAGGCAGCAGCGGCACGAACAAGGTTGTTTCTCTACCCTACCACGGCCAATCCGCGACGCCAACTTCGAACGGATTGAACTTGCAGGATCCTCGGGACTCAGAAGTGAGGTGTCACCTCTGAGCGCACGCAGCCTAGTCGTGTAAGTCTGCGCGTATTCCTAGTCTGGTCCCCCTCCAAACAAGTACGCGCCAACCCGTCAGACAGCGAGCAATCTGAGATAATCTCTCCCATTCCTCGAAAACACAGCAGCACTACCGCTAAAGGATGTCTGCAATGGCTACGAACTGAGACTCCCGCCCCAGCACCATCAAAGATACCGGTCTTTCGTGTCTAATTACTCGGCCATGGACGCCGCGACAAATTACATGCGTCCGTCCCTCACCTCTCCGTCATACATCACAAGGAGGTCGAAGCGGCCGTAATTGTAGGTTTCGCATCTCCATTCCTGCGGTTTAGCGGGCGTTTGACTGTGACAGCCTAGATTGTAATGATATTTGTTGGAAGGACATGCACTGTAGAGCTACTTTGTCCATTGAATGAACGGGGGAGGGGGCGCGGGGCTCGTGATCATCCTAGCCTATCGCTCTAGAGATGCATTCAAACCGTTCCCCTTCATTACTTCCAGGGTATGAATTTCGTCGTTATCCTGCAACTGCAATTATTCTCGTCCAGAAACTGACATGACCACGTCCTGGCCGGAAGGAAGAATTCACACCTTCCCAGTTTCAGGCCTGCCACCTTCGGTTCAAATTGCGGAACGCAACCGTATATCCTCGTAACCGTACACGGCACGGGGAACAAACGGTGCAAATATCACGGCCCGCCAGGCATTGACTATAAACGATCTGCATAGAGAAGGTGTCTACAACTCCGCAGGAGAAGATAAAAACAGAACGAATCAATCGGTGAAAATTTGAGAGTGCGTGTGTATCGGAAACACTGAGGATGCAGAGGGGGGGGGGGGGGTTGAATGTAAGATGTGGATGTATGGAGAGTGTCCGTTAAATCATGTGTACGAGAGACTGAGATGACAAGACCGTTACGTTGAATAGGGGGGGGAAGGGGGGAGTAGTGAAAACGGAAGTGGAGGGGAGGCGTGTAGGTATAGGAGGGTGAAAAGATACGACAGGTATTACGGTAGTTTCCGCTGAACGTGGTTGGAGAGGCGTCTATGGGTGGATGAATGAAGAACGATTAAACCATGAGAGCGTGAAGCGGAGAGCAAATTCCCTCAAACTGTGGATGGGATCAAGGGTAAGAACACGAGGTGAACGGAAACCCCAACGAGGAATGGGGAAACGAACACGAATCGGGGAATTTGGGAACACCGCAGCGCCCAAGTACTCGCGTATCCTAAAACAGATCGAAAGGAAGGAAAAACGTTTTTGTGGGGCTCGCTAGGGAATCGTGAGAATCATATAAAAACCGATACATGAAACTGTGGGAAGGTTTTAGGATGTTGGTCGTGCGGTCGGTTCGTTGGGTGCGCCGGCGGTGATAGTGATACCGATGATGAGGAAAGGTGTCCAGAGATGAATTCGGGAGCCGGAGACGGGGAGGGGGTCCGAACCTGTCGGATCTGTCGCGGGTATGGTGTAAGCGGGGAATGGGGTGGGGAAGACGGAAAGGTGGCAGGGTTGAGGGTGTCAGGGAAGGGGAGGGGAAGGGGGGTGCACAAGTCTGGGGTAATTGCGTTTTCCCAGCTGCAAACCTTGAGGCGTTTTAGACGTCGACAACGAGGAAACCGTCCTCGCTCTCATACGTGATGCCATAGACGTCCACGTGGATCTTGGCAAGCTTTGCAATCCGTTCCGCAATGCCCCTCATCTCCACATTTAGCGTCTCCATGCCCAAGCCGCCGCCAACCACTGCGTCCGGCGGGAGATACTGTGACAGTCCGGCTTGGTTTATCACCCGAGGAGCGCCTTGTGAATCTCGCGAGACGGAAACGCTGATCGGGGTGGGATGTGATGGCGGAGGAAGGTTGTTGACGTTGTGATAGCACGCCATTACCATGTGTAGCATCGCATCCACCAGTTTCTCCCTCAAGAGTACCGAGAGCGGACTCCCGAACTTGAGGTTGTTTTCACACCACCTCTCGACTAATCCAAGCATCGCCGTGTCTGGAGGAGGTGCGGCTCGCATCGACTCGGGCGTGGCGAGGCGAGGGATCGAAGAGGTTTGAGCGCTCGCCGCTTCCGCTCGCCATCCAAGGTCCTTGGAACGGGCAGCAACGTGCAAACCCACATCCCTAATGCCTTTACGCCATCTCTCGAGTTCGGACTTGCTGCTTCTCACCCTCGATCGCTCTTTCTTGTCTCTCCGCTCACCAGCGTCCTCAGACCTATCCCTATCACGTTTGGAACTGGAACCCAAGCAGTCTAATCTCCTCGCCTCTGGGATGAAACACGACCCTAGTCTCGGTGGAGCGACGGCCCAAATCTCCGACTTGAGCTTTACAAGCTCAGCTTCGGCGATTTTCCGGCTCGCTTTCCCCTTGCCGTCCCATCCAGCCCGAGAAGTCTCAGAGAATACGAGTTGGCGGTACAGGAGGAGGAGCATGTAGATCGCCGTGAGATCAACAGCGTCGGTGGTGTAAATCCCCAACCTGGCGACGTCGAGGAACAACGTTTCTGGAATTTCAATGGCCAGACAGGGCGATCGTGTGGTAGGCGTTAGACGAACTTGAGATTCGGTACCAGTGCCTGTGTTTGATGAAGCGAATTCTGGTGAGGGAATCTCGGGTAGAGAAGGAAGTTTTGGATTGAAAATGAGGTTGATGATGCCCTTGATGACTGTGATGTTGATCTGGACGGATCGACGGAGGGAACGGAAGATTTTCGCCGACGCTTGTGGGTTAATCGTATTGGGTCGGGTAGCGGTGGAGAGCTGAGTGAAAGCTCGTCGTATCCAAGACTTGGTAATGGCAAGGTCCATGTTCGCTCGTTTCTTCTTGTCTTGGAACGTTCTTTGTTCGTATTCTGGCGCGGAACGCAAAAGGTAGGGACGGAGGTTTTGCAGTTGGTGATTTGCGATGTCCTACAATGGCAAGATTTGGAATGAGAGAAACTTTCCGGGCGGATGAGATAGATACTTGCCAGCTTCATGAACTCCAAAACGTCGAAGCACATCCGGATGGCTCTCGTCAGGGAGGCAGCGTTCCTCCCATCGATACAGGACTGGGCGGTCTGGATCATAGCCTCGATATTGCGGTCTCTCATCGGAGCACAGTGACATTTGAGAGTTTCTCCAAGAACATGAAAGAGGCCCGAGGCGTTCCAGATGCCATGGTATATTTCCTGCTGAATCAGGTCTGGGTCCAGTATCGATCGTATGTGGCTCGCCTGCGATGTGAGTTTATCGAGAGCGGGTTGGAACGAGGCAGGTCTGACTGTAGAATTGAGGATGCTGGAAGGGAGCGGTTGGATGACGGAGAGGAGGACTTCCAAAAGTTCTGAAAACAGGTGACGAATCCTCGAAGCTGTTCGTAACGTCTTGCCCCGGAAATTCGGGAGGATGACAGCTGTGTTGTAGGTGGGAGGAGAGCGGAAGTCTCTGCAGATACAGACCGGTTCCGGCAAGATGCGACCGAGCTCGTCCCATGTGATGCACGTACAACGGCATTCCAGCTCCCGGGTAACAGCGGTCCAGTAAAGTTCCGCCTGATCGCGCTTCCGGCGACTTGATGTCGGGCGGAACTGAAGTCCTGAGTCAAACAGCAAATCGTGACCTGAACCAAGGGGCGTTGGCGGGTTTCGTGAATCAGAACAGATGCGTGGGTGGTGGTGAACTTTTTGCTGCCCCATGAGGGACAACGGTAAGGTGGGAATGACTTACGAAGTTGTGGATTACACAAGACGGCTTCGAGGTCGAGTTCTTTCAAAGTGTCACGATTTGGAATCGGAAGAAATGAGGGGATATATGGAGATTCCAAATCTATGGTAGACAACGCAGACGCCTTTTGATGTCGGCAGCGGGTCTTGGGGGAATCAGATCGGGCAATCGACTCGATGTAACCATGTGGAGAATCGCCAGAACGGCCGCCTCTGCGCTGCGGTGAACACGGCGTTCCCTTCCGCCTCTGTTGGGGAGTGCTGCCCGTCGCCGGGGTGGTGGTGACTTGGATCTTGGGACGTTTGGGTTCACGAGATCGACAGGTGGGAGTTGGATGGTTGCTTTCCTCCAAGAACGGGGCAGAGATGTGGCCGTCCGAGCCTCCGGACCACTGGTGGTGTCGAGGGATTGGCAGCAGACCATCGATGGGGTCTACCGCCATGGGTTCTGGGGACTGGCGGTCCTGAGAGGTGGGGTCATCAGCATCAGCCTTGCGTTTCCGAGGGATCTGACCGAGGGAGGGGGAATCGTGAGTAACGTCGTCCATGTAGTCGTCCATTGCGAGGGGGAGATGGGAGAAGGGGAGAGGGAGAGGTCAAGGACCGGCAAACGCGAGGGGTCAGGTTGTCATGAAGCATTTTACCGGACCAAATGGATGCGGCCGCATTCAAACCACGATGAATCCCAGTTCGGCTAATCCTACCAGACACCGCACGTCTTCGGCCATCGGTTGCGCTTGTGCCATGCTCGGGTTATGGCTACTAGCGTTTTGATACAACCGGCCGGAAATGATTCCAAGATTAAGATTTCAGAACACGAATCCTCTGCTCGCTCTCGCGGGGAGGACCATGCCCTGCCCACACGACAAGGCCAAGATTGGAATGGCGTAATGAAAAAAAGGCCATACCCATCATAGGAGTTGCAATGAAACCCTACAGGGCGGCGACTACAACTGAACGGAACAGATCAGCGTGGCGACATATTCATCCGTCCTCATCCTGGACGTCCACCTGGACGCCGGCCGTCTTGCGGAGCAATCCTTCATATCTCCGATTCACGCTCTTTCAATTCCATGCAGGGAAATGTATCGGCGCCTCGTTCACCCACCCGCAGCGGTCCCTTGACCTCTTGGGTTCACTCCTCCAAACACTGGGAAGCGAGCACGGTGGACAATAAGTGTCACGTACTAACAATCGCAGCTTAACCCCCGGAGGCGACGCCACAGAACAATCACGGCTGTTCTGGACTATCATAGTTCAAAGGCTCGTCCGATGAGCCATTCGCCTGGTACCGTCCACAAGTTCCGATGTGCCAACCTTCGAACGGGACTCTTGTTTCCACAACACCCTCCGAACGAATTCATGGCATCCATTTGCCCAACTACACTGCTGGCATAGGATACCGCTGACATCAAAGGGATCACTGAGATCTCACGCTCCCCAGCTGCCCAATCCGTATCGGATACTATGGCGCCGTTCATATATAAAGACAGAGACCCGATGTCAGCGGATGTAGTATCGCCCCTGCGGTTCTTTGACTTGCAGAAATCTCGCGGTGATCAAAGATCAGGTATTCCTATTCGTGTCACGTGTGTACGAAGAAAGTCTCTTCCTCAAAAGATCCATCCGCAACCTAGGCATCAATTAGCTTGTCCTCCCTCACCTCTGGTGCATCACCAGCGGTCGTCGCCTGCTTCTTCGTTGCCTTCCTGGCGTAGAACTCTTGGATGATCTTCGGGTTGATACGATTCAGTTGCTCCTTAGGGAAGATGCGGAGTAATGACCATGCGAGGTCAAGTGAATCAAAGATCGTTCTCGACTCGTATGGTTCTAATGAGCGCTCTTCAGTCCTCGGGAATCACAAGACCCGCTCCATACTAAATCTCACCTTGAGCCACAAACTCGTGTTCGAAACGTTCCAAGAACTCCAACGCGAGCTTATCTTCAGCCGATAACGCCTCCTCACCGACCACTGCCTTCATCGACGCCGCATCACGGGCAATAGCGTATTTCGCATACTTGTTGCGTGATAGTGAGGCCCGAGGTCTCCCGGTACCGCGTGCAGTCACTCACCAGCTGATTGGAGACATCACCATGATCTTTCCTCGTAAGTTTTTCACCGATCGCGCTCTTCATCAGACGAGACAAAGAAGGCAAGACGTTGATCGGGGGATATATTTGACGATTGTGCAGCTGCCTGTCGACAAAGATCTGTCCTTCCGTGATGTATCCGGTAAGATCAGGGATAGGGTGAGTGATATCTACGAGAATCGATGATTGGCATCAGAAAACGTTCTTGAGCATCAACCTGTTTCGGGAACTCACCGTCGTTCGGCATAGTCAGGATGGGGATCTGTGTGATCGATCCATTTCTTCCCTCAACACGACCTGCACGCTCATAAATCGTGGACAAGTCCGTGTACATGTAACCAGGGTAGCCGCGTCTACCGGGGACCTCTTCACGGGCGGCAGAGACCTATCGAGGCAGTCAGACCACGATACCATTTTGCCAACCTCCTCTGTGCACAGACCTCTCGCAGGGCATCGGCATAGGAAGACATATCGGTTAAGATAACCAACACGTGCTTCTCGAGCTGGTAAGCATAGTATTCTGCGGTGGTGAGGGCCAAACGCGGAGTGATGATACGTTCGATGGTGGGGTCATTGGCCAAGTTCAGGAACAAAGTGACACGATCCAAACTTCCGTTCTCCTCAAAGTCTTGCTTGAAGTACCTGGCGGTCTCCATGTTTACGCCCATAGCGGCAAAAACGACTGAAAAGTTGTCTTCATGTCCATCGTGTACATCCTTGGTTGGGCGCTTCACAAGACCCGCTTGTCGCACGATCTGCGCAGCAATCTTGCCGCCACAGAAAGGTTGGATGAGTCGGTGAACATCGAGGACGAGACAAGCCGCTCACTTCGTTGTGTGGGAGACCGGCGGCCGAGAAAATGGGAATTTTTTGTCCACGGGCGATTGAGTTCATGACATCAATGGTCGAGATACCAGTCTGAATCATTTCTTCGGGGTAGATACGGGAGTATGGGTTGATTGGCGAGCCTAAGTGTCGCATATAATAGCTCAGGGCTCTGGCTTGGGTTAAATATGTTTGAAAGACGCACCATTGATGTCCAAGTAATCCTCTGCAAATACCTTCGGGCCCTGGTCGATCGGAACACCAGAACCGTTGAAAATACGCCCCAACATGTCCTCCGCGACCGGAAGCTTCATGCTCGCCCCGGTGAACTCAACGTGAGTGGCCTTGACATCGATACCCGGCGTTCCTTCGAACACCTGCACGATGGCCTTTTTGCCTTGAACTTCGAGAACTTGACCGCCGCGTCTCGAACCATCCGGAAGCGTAAGAGTCACGATTTCGTTGTAAGAGGGGAACTAGAAAGAGTTGGGGTTCAGTTTCTCCCCCTGAACGCGGTGGGAGTGCAGGACGCTCACTTTGACATTGTCGAGGATAACCAACGGTCTGGCGAGCGGTAGACGTTCAACAAGGCTCCCGAAGGGACTGGAATATACGGCCACTTACCCGTTGATAGCGGAGACGGTACGGTAATCTAATCGGTATACGTCAGAATCGGGCGTTCGCAAAGCATAACACAAGGGGAATGTAGGCACCTAGATGTGGTTTAACGCGGTATTCCCGAGCAACTGCAGCAGCGTTAATGGCCGCGAGTTCGCCATCGCTAATCCGAGCACCTGAGGACATGATGATACGAGTTTACTGGTACGGGCGCTACGACCAGCTTGATGAAGAGAGATTACCTCCTCCGTCGGATTTTCCCACAATCAATCACTCTCCTTACACCCGGTAAAACACTACAAATCACGACGACGATCTGTTAGCCTACAGTTACGAGAGTAACTCTACAAGCTTCTTCGTCACGTCCGCCAACTCGCTCTCTGGGATAGTCGACCTAGAGCAAAATCAGAACCGGAGCGTTTCCTCGACTGTAGGGGGAGGACTCACCACTCCGTCTCCAACAGAACTTCCTCGGCTGCATCAGTTTCCTTCCCGAGATCCCTACTCTGCATAACGAGGTACATGTATTCGGCAGTAGCGGCCCTGATCTGTTCCACGATGAGTCATCTTGACAAAGCCAGTATCTCCCTCGATCCTTACCATCGGGAACTGATGTCGGAGGAATCCGGCAGCCTTGTCCAACGCGGCAGCAAAGAGCGCTGGAAACGCCAGCAGGTCTACGGTGCTAAATGTACAAAAAATCAGTCCTGGAAGCATTTCGCACGAGATTTCTGCGCCTTTACATACACTTTCATCGATACCTGAATCCGTGAAACATTCTTGATGCGGGGGATGCTCCTCGTGGCAACCGACAGCAAACCACGTAATCTGCCATGTATTAGTTTTTTAAATACTCACGTTAAGACGGGCGGAATAGGTAAACTCACTGCGTCTCTCCTTTGGTGTTTCCGTTCAAGGGATCGAGGGCACCACCTTCAAGCAAGACGTTGAAAGTTTGCAAAAGTGGAATGAAGATGTTGTTGTCAGAGAAGTTCCGTTTCAGCTGTTCCACCAAGTCTCCAGCCAGGTCGACTTGTGGGTATACTCCAGCCTCCGGCGTAAGCTCCTGGACGAATTCAACCAAGCTCGATGACACTGGTCTATGCTAGCGGAATGCTCAGTTCCTACGTCGCGGCCAAGCGCATAAAGATGCTCACCGTGCTCTCTGTCTTCGTTCCAAGACTCAAGACGAGGCCCATCAGAACTGAGCTTCGATACTCTGGTATCTCGAGGAGACGAACTGCTCTTGGGTATAACCACGTTGCGTCGCTCCACTCTTCAGACCCGTCACTGCAACGGTTGCGTCAGAGGGGTGTAACACCTGACTGGGACCGCAAACTCGCCTCGGGAATAACTCATCCATCATTTCAGTTCCGAATATCTTCCATCTCTCCTTACCATCCACCTCGGGTAAAGGCCAGCGGAATAACTTCACGAACTGAGTCCCCGTTTGCTGTCGAACATTATCCAGTCGTTCGACACCTTGCTTGAGAATGCCTCCAATCGCGGCGTGGTATTTCTCAGGGGGGAAGTATTCAATGAAGTTTGGCAGGGACTTGGAGTGAGTGAACAGGATCTGGACAAGTGTCGATAAGCCGAAGACACAGGAGATCCGTATCCAAGATCCAACGTCTCCTCGTTGGTCGGTGGTGTAGTTTGTCAGGCCCTCTAGGAGAGCGTCCAAACATTGAGCCATGAATTCTGGAGAGATATCTGTCACGGGTTTAGGCGTCGGTTGTAACGCCCATAGGGTTGGTTGACTTACAATCGACTATCTGGTCTTGCACATTCGAAAGTATCAGAGGAAGCGAATTATAGCAATTCCTCCGTGCTTCGATGTTGCTCAGGAAGTGAGATGACTGATGAACCTGTCAACCAGAGACATAGTGCGGAGCCCTCGCACGTACCTTGCGGTCAACGCTCTCTAAAATGAATCTTGTGGCGTTCCCAAAGCCGTGCGGGAACGCCCTATAATCTAACACCCCAACAAGGATACCAAGGCTCTGCTGCATTGGCGGTAGACCAACTCGAAGCTCTTGAATCAACCTCGTGAGGTCATTCGAACAATTCACCAGTCGGCTAACGGCACCGAAAGCCTTCGCCGCCGATTCTTGCACAAGGACATTCCTATGCCTCACCCCTATCTCGATAATTAATTTCCAATGTGGGACGGAGGATTTTTCGAGCAGCATGATCTCCGTAGAAGAGATGCTGACTCCAATAAGATCGCAAGCTGCGGCTAAAAGGATCTCGTTGCGTGTGCTCTGTAATACCTTCATCGAGACACCTGAGAGATAGCGAAACACCTGGAAAGAGTAGTTGGTCCCAACTCCTGACTACCGAAACTACGGGAACGAACCTGTTGTCGCTCCTGTTCCAAACCACGAGCTTTGAAACCGGATGCTAGCTCAGTCAGCGCCACCAGTCCGCCGTGGATTTCGTTGTTATCAGGGTACAAGAGGAGTTTGGCCTAGCTAGTTTTCAGCGATTCGCAAACGCTCTGATGGTGCAAATGTCATACCGCTCTGGCCGCGTTCTCGGGACCCAACTTGGCCAGGTCCAACTCCGAAATGACCCTGAGCGACTGAGCGCCGAGGACTCGCATCTCAAACCCCCAATGGCGAAGAGTGGTATCAAAAAGGTGGTCAATGAGGAACGGTCTGTAGTGGATGTGTCTTTTGACCAATACTATAGTGTGAGATAGGTTCGATGTAGGTATACGTGGTCACTCACTCTCCGACCTGTGGTGCAGCAGTCAAGAAAGCGTTCCTCCTCGTTCCAACGCTGTAGAAGTCAGCCTTCCGCAGAACATCGATTCCATCGGGAAACAACCCCTATTTTCCTTTAGATAAGTGTCGGTATCATGCAAGCTGAGGCATCGTACTCACAGTCCGTCCCACATGCTCCTGGAAAGCCGCACTGGCAGCCCTGCGAATATGGACTTCACGATCGAACAAGGCGACGGTTACCAACCGCCTCGCCAGATCTGAGGCGTGAGGAGCCAAGGTCTTCGGGTCATGCGCCCTCGCAAGTGACCAAAGCACGTAAGATGCAGCGTCCCGCACACTTGATCCGATAGAGTGGGACCCTTTAGGGATGTCGAAATAGATGGCCTAAACATGGATTAATTGTACGGGGAAATACGGGAAAATATGGTTGACTGCGGACTTTTGCCAGCCACTCTAGCAGGACCGGAAGCTGCTCGTCGGAGACCAGCCCACGTCTGGCCATCTCGGCGCAGGTCAAACAAGCTCCCTGCCACGTTGACTCCGCAATCGAAGGCATTTCATAGATCGTGCTGACTCCAACAGAGTGGATCGAAAAATGGCTCATCACCGTCTCCAACACTTGTCCAGCGAAGTCCGAGGGAAGTCTTTCAGAAACCCTGCCAATACCTTTGGCTGCTGCCCAGCGAACAACAGTATCCTAAGAAATATTCAGAACGAGCCCGCTTTAGAAGATGGGCGCTGACGCCGAGTACCTTATCTTGGATTGCTTGGAAGAGATCATCGAGTATACCCTCCATCTCCTCCGGAACATCGATTTCCTCATCCTCGATCTGAAGAGCGTGATGTGTTTCCGGAGAAACCAACGACTTCCCTTTCAATCAAACGAGTGTTAGGTCCATACTAAGTTTTTTTTCCGCCTGGCTTACCTTTCCGTACCCTGGAAAATTTACGTGGCGGAAGCAACCTGATTCCCGCGTGCGCGACGGCCTTTGTCCTGAGCTTCCGGATAACAGAGTTGATCTCAAAGCCCTTGGAACCGTCGACAGATCTTGCAATTCTCAGTAGGCCAGAGGAATGACTTTGCACTATATCCGAGGGCGCCATTTTGATTATTTCGCATACCACTTGCAAGGTCCCTACTGCCTATGAGAGGGAGGAATCGGTTCGTAACTTCCAGGCAGGTGGCGATGGAGAAGCTCACCAGGAATAAATCAGCGGACCCCAGTATTATTTCTTCTCCCCGGGTTATAAACCCATCCAAGCGGTTCTTCGTATCCGCCCTGGATATACGACGTCAAGTAGGAACATAATCGACAGGCTTTGAAAACACACCTCGTATACAGCCTGGATAATACCAACGCTGCGCCTTCCCGTTCCACCCCAGATCGTCCGAGGAATCTCTTTGCAATCCCTTCTATAGTCTCCGCAGTTTTTCCCCGTTCATGTGTTTCGTCGAACTGATCAAGGTCGAATGGGATCATGCAAACGAGGGATAACCATAACATGACGCTATAGAAAACCTCCCAGTGGGGGTTGACCAATACCTTACTGGAATCGAGGGGTATTTTGAAAAAGCCCAAGACGATCGCCAGATCCGTAATCTCATGAGGGAAGAACCGGACTGTACTCAGTGATTAGCCTTCACTACTGCTGGCAGCAGGGGGCACGAGTGTCGATCTTACTGATGGCTTTATAGCCGCGAAATTTGATGAAGGTGTAAAGAAGGGAACAAACCCTGGAAAAGCGGGAGGTCACTCTGACGTCCTCCGGGTCAGTGGCGACAAGAACTTTGACATGACTCTTGAGGGTCTCGATGATGGGAAGTACCATTTCCTCAAGGCATGGATCCAAAAGATAAGGCTGCTCTTGGAAACTGTTTATCTACACAAAGGGGGGCCGGGCACGCGATCAGAGTCAAACCTACCCCGAAGCGTGTACGGTCACTCACTGTCAGCTCCATGTAATGCAGTCGTAGCCATTCTGATCTCGAATCCTCATCAGACGGATCCTGGTTCAGGTCGAGCGAAAGAAGGAAGCGAAGATTCTCAAGGAACCATTCACGCTTCTCGAATTTTGTGAAGGTCGTGCGTTCTGCGACCTTGGCGTCCTCCTGGACGTCCATAACCCGACGGTGGCTGAAGATGAACGAGGAGCAGTTGTGGGGTTGAGTGGCACGTGACCGGGGGCGGAGATCTATTTAACTTGACCGTCGTCGACGATTCGCCTACTGGTACCGACACATGTTGACTCTTTGATCTTGATTGGCCTTAGCTTCAATACGCACCCCGGGTCAATACTCGTGCAAGCTTGGGTCTCGGGGAGACTCGTTTACGCGTAACTTTCTCGAAGGAAGCACAGTGGCCAGCTCCTCATATCAAATGCACGTTCTGTACGCTCAGTCGGATGTTTTCCAGGTGTTTCGAGTGGGACCGACGAAATTCCGGCGTGGTGTACTTGAATGGCAGAGGGCACAAGGCGCCGATACTTCAGGACAACCCTGAGAGACACAAACGGACCGACATAATTGCTCGGTACTCCCCCCCTTCAACACATCCTCTGTCCATTCCTCATGCCTCACGGCTCTTCATCACGTACTGGTGGTCACTCAGTTTTTCGCACCTTCGAGTACGGAGCTTAGGGAAAAGTGGGACGTAGCACCCCTCTCGTTTCCACCATTCTCTGAGTGTTGGCAGTCACCCTTTCAGGATCTGGCTCAGCCCTTCTATTTCGGCCCCGAGTTGGGGCCTGGGCAGTTCGGTCAGTCACCCTCGACGAGCAGATTCGAACCCGACATCTAGGGTCGTGGGAACCTCTTCCATATCGAGTACACTTAAACGTTAAA
>Ga0307517_10005822_pt1 | contig 18435 bp, 20 predicted proteins | sample 23_EM_MG_FD_194515 | JGI IMG/M metagenome (GOLD analysis project Ga0307517, IMG submission 194515) | Populus trichocarpa ectomycorrhiza microbial communities from riparian zone in the Pacific Northwest, United States - 23_EM | ecosystem: Host-associated > Plants > Roots > Unclassified | place... | reverse complement strand
TCAGGAGATGTGTATTCATGATCGGCGGCTTCTTTTCGGCAGTAAAATTCTATACCAAATATTAGCAGGTCATTAGCCGTCAATAAGGATTTTGCATGAGCGCATTTCTTTCCGGGGCATCTTGCTCCTACAGGATCTTCTTCCGGAGATAGTCGGAAACTTTCTCCGTCAGCAGGATCAGCGTCGTCGAAAAACAGAGCAGAGCCATCGCATCCCGGTAATGGAAGACCTTCATGGCCATATAGAGCTGGAAGCCGATGCCCCCGCCGCCGAATATGCCCAGCCCGATGGCCACGCGGAGATTGATATCGAAGGCATACAGGAAATTGGCGATAAAAGAAGGCAGCACCTGCGGCAGGATAGAAAAATGCGCCACCTGCCACCGGGTCGCCCCTACGGAAAAAATAGCTTCGGCCGGAGCATATTCCGCATTATCGATGGCTTCGGTGAACAGCTTGCCGAAGGTGCCGATAGTGGTGATCGTTAGGGTCAGCACTCCTGCAAAAGGGCCCAGACCGACCGCGATCACGCAGAGCAGGATCGTTACCAGGGTAGGTATGACCCTTTCCAGGGCGAGCAGCGCCCGGACGAAGATCCGCACGCCTTTAAGAGGCATCGTATTGGAGGAGGCCAGGAAAGCGCAGCAGATAGCCAGCGTCCCCCCCGCCAGGGTACCGAGAAAGGCCATGGACAGGGTCTGCCCGATGGAACTGAGGATGGTCTGGTTGGTCCACAAAATGCTGAAATCGGGCGGCAGCATCTCACCGACCAGGTCCCAGACAAAATGAAATTCGGTGAACAATAGAACAGGGTTAAAGCCCAGGTAGATACAGACCCCCGTTACCGCAAGGGAGACCAGGAGGAAAACGGTGGCCTTGCGTTTATACCGCACCGAAGGAAGGAGGATGGGAGGAGTTTTCTTCATTTCAGGGCGCCCTCCGCTTTTACTTTTTTACGCAGGTGCCCCGAAAGCCGTTCCGTCAGGAACACCAGCAGCAAGGTGACGATAAGGGCCGTGAAGGCCCGGTGATATTGCAGCATATTAAAAGCGCTGTCCAGCTCATAGCCGATGCCGCCGGCTCCGACGGCCCCCAGCAGGACGGACAGGCGGATATTGATCTCGAAGCGGAACATAGCATAGGTGATGACCCTCGGCATGATCTGCGGCAATACGCCGAATACAATGATCTGTCCCTTATTAGCGCCTACCGCCGCGATGGACTCGATGGTGATGGGGTCGATCTCTTCGATGGCATCCGCGAACAGCTTGCCCAGCATCCCGATGCAGCCCAGGGTCAGGGCCAGCACGCCCGGGACAGGACCCAGGCCGAAGACGGCCACAAGGATCAATATGATAATGATCTCCGGCAGGGATCTTTCAATAGCGATAATAGCCCGGGACAGGGAGCGCAGCCAGCGATAGGAAATATTCGCGGCGGCCGCCATGGCAAAACATAAAGAAAGCAGGGTCCCGAAAAGCGTGGCCAGCAGGGCGATGACAATGGATTCGACAGCAGGTCCTATCATTTCGGGGAAGGCCTTCCAGTCCGGAGGGAACAAGTGGCCCAGGAAGGAGTATCCTTTCACGAGGCCGCTTAAAAGTCCGTCCCAGCTGGCGCCACAGGCTTTTCCGGTCACCACCGTGAGCAGGACCAATATGCCCAGGGGAAGGATCCTTTTCCGGTATCGGCGGAGACTAAAGTCCCGTAGGCTCATGGTCCCTGGTTTTAGGGGTCAGTTCCTCCATCCTGTAACGTTCGTTCCTTTCTTCCTTCCCCGGCCCAGACAAGGCCGGGACTGCGGCCATCGAAAGCGGCAATACCGGTATCGTTTCGGATAGCAGGGGCTGCGCGACCTGCTCCATCTGCCGCAGCTCTTCCCCGTAGATCTCGATGAGCAGTTCGTTGGAAAGACGGGGATCGCCGTCATAGATGATCCTTCCATCCTTGATGGCGATGACGCGGGTACAATATTTAGCCGTCATCTCGGGCTGGTGAAAAACGCCGATGACGGGCATCTGTTCGGCCAGCGGCCGTATCAGCTTCATAATGATCTTGGCGTTGCTGGGGTCCAGGTTACTGATGGGCTCGTCTGCCAGCAGCAGGGAAGGGCGCTGGAAAATGGCGCGCGCGATGGCTACCCGCTGCATCTCTCCCCCGCTCATGCCTCCGATCTTCGATCCCGCCAGGTGGCTGATCTTGACCTTCTGCAGGGCCAGCAGGGCCTCTTCCGCTTCCTTATCCGTGAACCCATAGAGGATGCTGCGAAGGGTATTGATCTCGCCCAGGCGCCCGATCATGACATTCTCGAGCGCGGACAAACGCTTCACCAGGTGGTAGCCCTGGAAGATCACGCCGATCCTCCTGCGCATCTTCCTCAATTCCCTTTTGCGCGCCTTGCAGACATCCTGTACCCCCGCGCCGACGCCATCGTTCAGCAGGACGGAACCCTGATCGGGCTTCAGCAATCCGTTCAGGCAGCGGAGGGTGAGGGTCTTGCCTGCGCCGCTGGGACCCAGGATCCCGACGAACTCTCCCTTCTCCACTTTAAAACTGATCCCATCCAGGAGCTTGCGTCCGTTCGGCAGGGTCTTCGTCAGATTTTTTACTTCCAGCATGCTACTTATTTTTATGGTTGAACCAATGCATTTCAGTTTTCGATCTTATTTAAGCAGGTTGAGGTCCTTGATGCCCGATGCTATTTTACGGATACCGTTATAGGCCGAATCATAGGCGGGGATATAGGTAAGGCTGTCCGGGTTGACGCGAAAGGTCCTCATATACCCCATGAAAGCCGCCGTATCTTCCTGACGCATGCTCAGGTAAGCCTGCTTGATCTTTTCCGTAAACGCCGCATTGATATCCTGCCGCATGACGATGGGGCTTGCCTCGATGGGATCCGAGGTCCATAATACCCGCAGGTCTTCCTTCTTAACGAGACCCCGCTTGATCGAGAGGTCGATCCCGTATTCCAGGGTCGTGCATCCCAGGTCCACCTTGCGGGACTGAACGGTCAGGATGCTGGCCGCATGACTCGGGGAAAAAACGACCTCTTTAAAAGCAGTCTGCGGGTCCAGTCCGATGGTCGTCAGGTAGGCCCGCGGTATGAGGTGGCCGGAAGTAGAGGCCGGGTCCGCAAAACAGAGGGTCAGGCTTTTCGCACGGGCTTTGACGTCATCCATCGTCTTCAGGTCCGATTGACTGCTGGTGAAGATCACGCTGCGATAGATGGTGGGATGCCCGTTATTGCCGATCGTTACAATGGGCACCAGCTTATCCCGCTGGGTGGCCAGCACATAGGAGAAAGGGCTCAGATAGGCCATATGCACTTTTCTCGTTCGCAGCGCCTCGATGACGCCGCTATAATCCGTGGTCAGGATAAATTCCACTTTTAAGCCTGTCTTCTTCTCCAGGTACTCTCCGATGAGCTTTACGGCATGGTGCATACGGGCCGGATCGTCGCTGCCATATACGGCGATAAGCAAGGTGTTTTCCGGGATGCCTTCACTGGTGACGGACATTTTGTTCTTGCATCCCGTGGAAAAAAAGAGGCAGCAGAGGGCGAGCAGGACGAGGGCTTTCATACCAGTTCTTTTTTAGCATGTTTGGCAAGAAAGACCTTCATGTCCAGCAGATCGTCGAAATTCTTTTCCAGCTCTGTCCTGTCCCAGTTCCACCACTCGCTGTCCAGCAATTGCCGGATGGTCGCATCGTCGAATCTTTTCTTGATCACTTTCGCCGGGACGCCCACCGCTACTTCATAGGGCCCGATATCTTTTGTCACCACGGCCCCCGAGCCGATGACGGCGCCCGTGCCGATCGTTATGCCCGGCATGATAATGGCCCCATGCCCGATCCATACGTCATGTCCGATCCGGCAGCCGTGGTCCCTCCTCCATTGGAAGAACTCCTTATCGTCCTCCTCTCCCAGCGCATAATGCTTGCGGCGGTAGGTCATGTGATGCTGCGTGACCCTCCACTGAGGATGGTTGCCGGGATTGATCCGTACGCTGTTGGCGATCGAGCAATATTTGCCTACCTCCGAATAGATGATCTGTACGTCGCCGGCCGTATAGCTGTAATCGCCGAAGCTGGACTCCACCAGGGAAGTGTTCGCGCCCAGCGCGGTCCAGGCGCCGATATGGCTGTCCCTTATCCGGCAGCTGGGATGTATGGATGGTTCCTCTCCCAGGTGTACCCCTTTTGCCGGTTCGGCGGGGATGGGATAGTGTTCGAAATAATGCATGGCTATGCGGTTTAATGTTATAAGATATGATCGGGATAGGAGGATAGTTTCCTGAATTCGGCCAGGTGGCTGTAGCGTCTCAGACCGGTGTGTGACAACAGGAAGCGGTAGCTTTTACGGGCGATCTTTGCATTCAATGCGTTGACGACGGCCGCGAGCCATTCCCTCCGGACAGGATCCAGGTCCTGTTCAATATAAGCCAGGGTAATATGCCCGATGAAAGGACGCGTCATCCGTATATCCAGCCCCTGCAAGCTGCGGTCACCGTAGAATCCGGTGCGGAACCCCGTCACCCGTTCATAATCGGAGGCCTGCCCGAAAGCTCCCAGCAGGCCCAGCGAAGTCCCGAAGATGCTCAGGCCGATGAGCTCCATCCGCAAAGGTTCCCGGGCCCTGGCCGCCGCTGCCGGGAGGCCCGCAAAAGTTTTTCCCACCAACTCCGGGTAGGAGCCTTCCAATCCCCTGTCCACGATATTTTTATGGAATCGTTCCGCGGAGAGCGTATTGGCTACGGTCTGGTGGAAGCTGGAGGGCGGCAACATATAATAGGCGTCGCCGGCATGCAGGCTGCTGCGCAATTCATCCTGCAGGGCCGTCAGCTGAAAAGGCAATAGTTCGTTGCCGGGATTGTCGTCCACCATGGAAACGATGGCGAAGCCCGGGTATTCCTGCGGCACCCATTTCTGGCCGGTATAACGGAAATTACCGGAAGGCCGGGCGGCCATCGCCCGCTCCAGGATCTTTTCCGGCTTTATCTCTTCGTATTGCCGTTGCTGATAGTCCGTAAAGGACAGGTCTTGTATGGTCATCGTTGTTTCAGGCATACTCCCCGTTTGTCTTTTTGATGGGGACCTCCGTTTCAGCGGCCGTCAGCCTGGCCTGGCAAACGATCTGCCCGCCGACGATCGTATGCGTGATCATCGGCAATCCGCCCGGCAGCTTTACGATCAGCAGATCGGCCTGTTTGCCCACTTCGATGCTGCCCGTATAATGATCGATGCCGGCCGCCCGCGCCGGGTTGAGCGTGGCCAGCCGCACGGCCTCTGCCAGCGGCATTCTTTCTTCCTGGTGGAGCCGGAAGATGGAATGAAGGATGGCTGGCGGATAATAATCCGAACAGAGGGTATCGACCACTCCCTGCCGGACTGCTTCCTTTATATTGAGGTTGCCTGATAAGGAGCCGCCCCGCAGGATATTGGAAGCGCCCCCGGCCACCCGCATGCCCAGCTTCGTCGCGTGCTGCGCCGTCTCGGCCGTAATGGGAAATTCACATATATCCACTCCGAGGCTGTGCATGAGCCCGACTTTTTCAGGGGTATCATCGTCATGGGAAGCAACAGGGATATTATTTTCTCTGGCCAGGTCTATCAATTCCTTCAGCCGCACCCCTTCTATCCTGGGCCGGCTCATCAGCATCCGGAATTCTTCCTCGGCCTGCTCTTCCGTCCGTCCATCCCGGAGTCGCACCCTCCTGAAATTCTCTTTCCCGAATTGTCCCTGCCCGGGGGTATGGTCCATCACCGATAGTAAGGAGACATAACCTTTCTTAATGAATTCCAGGCATTCTTCGTAAGCGGCGACGCCGGTCAGCTCGAAGCGGAGATGGATCTTATTATTCAGGAGCGTGGGGCCGGCCGCGGCCCGGTGCACCGTCTCGAATACCTCCTTGCGGCTGTATTTGCTCCTGGATTGGCCTTCCGCCACTTCATAGCCCAGGTGCAGGGAATGGAAGACGGTCGTGAACCCGCATCCGCTCATCTTCCTTTCCAGTTCCCTGAAAGCGATAACGATGGGGATGTCGGCGCCCGGCCGGGGAACGATCTCCATATCCAGCGCGTCGGTGTGGATATCGATAATGCCCGGCATAAGGATCGCGCCCCTGGCGTCGATATGGGGGAGCGTGCCGGCCTCGTAATATTCTTCCCCAATGCCCGTGATGATCCCCTCTTCCACCCGCAGCGATCCGATGATCGTTGCCGTGGGCGTTACTATTTTTGCATGGTTGATGACAAAAGCATTCATATGTTGTGCAAATAGATGTATAAAAATATCAGGCAAGGGCCGCCCCGGCGATCTGTCCGTGCTGTAAGTTCAGCCTTCGGTCCACCAGTCTTTCCAGCGTATATTCATCGTGTGAGATGCAGAGAACGGAAGTGCCCTGCTTCTTCAATTGCAGGATCATGTCGATGACGACATCCTTGGTCCGCGCGTCCAGCGAAGCGGTGGGCTCGTCGATCAGCAGAACCCGGGGTCGGGAAATGATCGCGCGCGCCACATTGATCCGCTGCTGCTCACCGCCGCTGAAGGTGACGGGGAAGGCATCCCATAGTTCGAGGGGCAACCCCAGGTCGCGCAGCATGTCCTTGGCCTGCCGCCGTGCCTCGTTCTTATCTTTTTCCACCCGGAACAAACGTTCGCATACGACGTCCACGGCCGGCACACGGGGGATCACGCTCAGGAACTGGGAGCAGTAGGTGATCTCGTTCTTCCGCAGGGCGATGATGGCATGGTCATCGGCCTTTACCAGGTCGATGACGCCCGCTTCGGAGGCATAAAGGATCTCTCCCGAAGTCGCCAGGTAGGTGCGGTAAATACACTTCATCAGGCTGGACTTCCCGGAGCCGGATTTACCCGTGAGCCCTACCACCTCTCCTTCCTTCATGGAGAAGTGGATATTCCTGAGGCCTTCTATTTTTTTGTTATTCAGGATATGCAGCCGGAACAGCTTACTCAGGTCATTGATCTCCAGGATATTCATACCAGTATACGTTTATAATAATGAGCTAACCAGTAATTGTGAATACGCGTGTTGCGGGTCCTGCAGGATCTGGTCGGTGAGACCGCTCTCCACGATCCGGCCGTTCTTTAGGACGATCGTACGGTCCGACAGCATTCTAATGACGGACAGATCGTGTGAAACGACGATCATGGCGATGCCCAGGTCCTGTTGCAGCTCCCGGATCAGGTCCAGTACTTTGGCCTGTACGGAAACATCCAGCCCGGTGGTGACCTCGTCCAGGAATAACAGGGGAGGATTGTTGGCGATCGCCTTGGCGATCTGCACCCGTTGCTGCATGCCGCCGCTGAAAGAAGAAGGACGGTCGTCCATGCGGCGGACCGGCACTTCGGTCTTTTCCAGCAGCATCGAAGCCCGGTCACGGATGCTGCCTACATGGAAATTGCCGGCCATGATCAGCTTCTCGGCGATATTACCGCCGGAGGAGAATCGGAAATTGAGGCCATCCCGGGGATTCTGGTAGACCATTCCCATCAGGTAATTACGGATAAATCGTTTCTTCTGGCCGGACTCCTGCAGGATATTGATGCCGCCGTCCGCATAGGGCCGGAGCCAGGCAGCGCCGGCCGTCGCTTCCATATCGAAGTGCAGCAGCCGGACGACGGTGCTCTTGCCCGAGCCGCTTTCTCCCACGATGCCCAGCACTTCCCCGGGATAAAGGTCGAAGCTGATATCGGCGCAGGCGACGATGCTTTCGGTCGCCGGACAGATATTCGAATTATATTCAGGGCCCGTGAGGTTCAGCGTATTCTCATCCGGCTCGCCGTAGATCTTGGTAAGGTTGCGCACCCTGAGGAGCCAGTTATCGTTGTTGTTGCCGCTCATGCTCCCAGTTGATTTAAATATTTATTGGAATGTTGTTTGGCCTCCGCCTTTTCACTCAGCTTATCCAGGAAATTGCTGTCATTGATGACATGATGTTTGGAGCCGTCATCGAGATAGAGCTCGTCGAGAAAAGCTTTTTTATAGCCGGTCCTGGAGCAGGACGAGCCGGAGAAATTTTCGATATTGAATTTTACATCCTCGAATTCCAGGGGTTCTACCCTGGTATGCGGGGGGACGGCGTAGAGCCTTTTTTCCCGGCCTGCCCCGAAGAGAAACAGCGCCTTCGACTGGTGAAGGTTCGGCACATCCCAGCGGGGAATGGGGGAGGGAGCCATGATATAGCGGTCGTTCACCTTCACGGGATAGCCCGCGCCGAGCATGATATCGCCATAGCGGACAAAGGATTCATACAACGAGACCCACATCCTGGCATAATCGGCCTCTCCGTGCATCTGCCGGGTCCGGTTCTCGTATCGTTCGACGCCCCGCAAGGGTTCCGGCTGGGGCACCTGGAAAATGAACAGCTGGCGCTCGTTCAGCTCTTCTTCCGTGATCCGGTGCCGGCTCTGGATCAGGGTCGCTTCGGTCGTGTCGAAAGTGGTCCTGCAGCCCGTCATCCGCTGCACGAATTCGCGAAGGTTGCAGGCGTTCACGCTGGCGTCGCTGCCCTGGTCGATGATCTTGAAGATATCCTCCCTGCCGATGACGGCAAGGGTGACATGCAGGCCGCCGGTCCCCCAGCCTCTCGAAACAGGCATTTCCGGGGAAGAATAGGGCACCTGGTAACCGGGTATGGCGACGGCCTTCAGCAGCTTGCGGCGGATCTCCTTCTTGGTGGCCTCGTCGATAAAGGCGAAATTGAACGTGTTGGTATATTTTTTATTAGCGATCATCGGAGGATATTATGCGGGCTGAAGCGAATGCGTGTCTTCTGTTTTTTTCGGGTTTTTTTCACCGTTGCGTTGCACTGCCGCCCGGACATTGCTCAATCCCGACTGGAAAGTAACATAGTGGGGCAGCTTCAGGTGGTTGGTAAAGCCCAGGGATTCGATCCCTTCCGTATGATATAACACGAATTCCTGGTCATTGGGCGGCGAGCTGCTGTCCGGGCTGCGCATGGCCCTGTCGAGGATGCCCATGCAGATGGCCTTGGTATCGTTCTGGCCGAAACACAATCCGTAACCTATGGAATAATAGGGGATGGCTTTTTTTGACGAGCTCTTCATTTCGGCGATCATCTCCGCCTCCGTTACTTCGATCTTGCCGATATAGCGGATCCTGCCTTTTATATCCTTCACCCGTACCGGCACCGTACCATAGCGCAATTCGCCGACGGTGGGATGTACGCTGCCGAAACCCCGCATGCTGCTATAGCCCAGCGCCATGAGGCCGCCCGTCTCCGCTCTTGCCAGCATCTGCAGCCGGGCCGAACGGGGGGCCGGGAATTTGATCGCCTCGCGGGTAATATCTTTCAGCGTAGTATCCTCGTCATTGCCTACGGCTTTCAATAATCCTTCTTCCTTCAGCAGGTCGATCACCTTCCCGTATGTAGTGATCTCGGCCAGCCGGGCCGGGTCAATTTTTGCCGCGAAGGATTCCAGGAACTGGCGGACATGGGCGCTCTCTTCATCGGCCATATGCGTATCGAGCATCCGTTGGGAATAGTCCCGGGTCGGTCCCAGGACCTGTCCGCCGGGGATCTCGCGGAAGGAAGAGGAGATCTTCCTTTTGATGAACATCTCCCGCGTATTGATCGGGAGGGAATAATATTTTCGTTGGAGGGTGGCCCGGAAGGCCCTCAGGATAAAAGCGGCCTCGAAAACATCGCCTTCCGACTGCTTGAGGGCAAGGGCGGCATATTCCGGGCCGTAGAGGCCGCCTTCCCCCATGACCTTGTCCACGGCCAGGCGCAGCTGCGAGCGCACCTGCCATATATCCAGGGGCGTGGTAGCGTCCTTAAGGCGATAGAACTCCACGAGCTCCCGGGAATTATGAATGGCGTCGGAACCGCCTTTTACTGCTACGTATCCCATAGTTCGTTATTTATTGATTGATCGTCACCGAGAACAGGTTGCTCCTCGGTATGCAAATAATATGGTTATGCTTGTCCGTTAAGATCATGTCGATCCCCAGGGGAAATTCGAGGTTCTGTTCCCGGACCCGGACGGGCAGATCGATCTGCAATCCCCTGACATAGACCTTTTTCTCTCCTTCTACGCCCGGCCCTTTCAGGATGAATTCGACGGCGCCGCTCAGCGGGTCAGGACTGATCTCTTCCGTGTCGACCACCAGCGTAGCTCCTTCTTCCGGGTAAGAGAGGCTGCCGACCCTGAGTTCGGCGATCTGCCTGCTTTCCCCCTTGCCCGGCAGGAAGATATAGTCGGCCTGCGTATGTGGCAGGGGGTGAGAGGAAGTATTCAATAAGAGATAGTCGCCGATCTCCTTGCCGTTGGAAGCCAGCGGGCAAAAACTGGTGTCCGCGTTCAACAGGGCGAAGGCCGTCAGGACGGACGCTTCGTTGATGCCCTCCGGCACGGCCCCGATGGGTGCGGCAAGCCGGTTGATCTTACCTGGCCGCGCCATGCTGTCCAGCAACAGACGGTAATGTTGTTGCGCATCGAATACCTCGTCGTATTGTATTTCTCTGTTCATATCGGTTGTTCCTTTCAGTCTTGTTCCATGAGTTTAAAATCCACCCTTGTCCGGAGGATCTGATTGTATTCTATCCGTTGTTGTTCGCCGATGAGGGCTGCCTGCTCATCCAGGAAGGCTTGCACCAGTAGCAGGTGGTCGCCCTGCAACTGAAGGATGGCATCTATAAAGGCGATACAATAGCATCGTACGGGCTCGTCGCCCAGACAAATGCCATAGCCCGCCTGTCCGTTCACCAATACTTCACAGGTGGTAGTAAGCGCTTCGCCGAGATAAAAAGGCTGGAATTCAACGGAGTCCTCCGCCTGGAGCATGGTCATGCAGACAGCCGGCAGGGCCGCCATTTTAATTTCAAATCCTGGCTCCAGGGATGTGGTGAATTGCTCGAGCTGTTCCAGTTCGCATTCACATAACAGGTAGTCTTTGTCTCCCATTCCTTAGGTTTGTTTGACCAAAAGTACCCGTCAATTATTTGGGATCAATTAGGGAAAAGATATTCTTTTATTAGTGAAGTGTTATTGAATAGCAGATTCGTCGAAGCGGTAGCCTACGGAGCGGACGGTCTCCAGTGCATTTTTATAAGGGCCCAGTTTCTTCCGGAGGCCGACGATCTGAACGTCGATGGATCGTTCCGTGGCGAAATAATCCGTACCGTTGATCCGTTCGATGATCTGGTTGCGCGAAAAGACCTTCCCCGGTTGCTTGACCAGCAGTTCCAGCAGTTTGAACTCTCCGATGGTGAGGTCCAGCAGCTGATCGTTCAGGTACACTTTATATCCCGCCAGGTCGATATGCAGGCGGCCCTTTATCAGCGATTCTTTATTTTCCTTTTGCGGGCGAACGTCTTCGTCGGATAACTTTCTACGGAGGATCTTTTTCACCCGGGTGAGCATTTCCCGGATGCGGAAAGGCTTGGCGATATAATCTTCCACGCCTACTTCCAGGGCCGTTACTACGTCGATCTCGTCATTCTTGCCGGTGATCATCATGACGGGGATATCGCGTGTGGCGGGGCTATGCTTGAGGTTCTTGCAAAGATCGAGGCCATCCATTTCCGGCAGCATCCAATCCGTGATCACCATGTCGGTATTCTCCCCGGTGATATATTTCAGGGCGTCCACGGCATTGAAGAAGTTCTTTACCTCATAATCTTCCTGGGTAAAGTTATACTTCAACAATTCCAGTGTATCGTGATGATCGTCGATGACCACCAGCCGGTATTTTTTCATAACACTGCATATTATGCCAGTCGTATTACCGCAACTTTAGCGCAATGTTAAATCCCTAACAATCTTGAGCCATTTTACAGGAAAAAAATCATTTCCGGACCATTCGCTAATAAAGCCCTAATCATTCGCTAACATTGTCCCTGTAAGGCCCGTTTTTCCGCTAACAATAAAATAATCCCGGACTAATGGATATCGAACGCGGGCGGCGGACATTCGTCACACATTAATATATAGTATGGGACAGCTATTTTATGTTATCGGCGCATCGGGCGCCGGGAAAGACAGCCTGATCAATTACGCAAGAAAAGGCATTAACGGGTCCCTGCCCATCCTTTTTGCACATCGGTATATCACCCGGCCCGATGGGGGCAATGAGAACCATATCTCCCTGAGCCCGGAGGAATTCCTTTCCCGCCGGGCGGGCAGTCTGTTCGCCCTGGATTGGGAAAGCCACGGAAAATATTACGGCATCGGCCTGGAGATCGACGCCTGGCTGCAGCGGGGATACCATGTCGTCCTGAACGGGTCGCGGGAATACCTGCCGGCAGCGCAAAAAAAATACGGCGACCTGAAAGTGATCCTGGTAGAAGCCAGCCCGGAGACGATCCGGCGGAGACTGGAGAGCCGGGGAAGGGAGACAAGCGCTGATATTGAAGAAAGATTGCACCGCAACGAAGAGATCGCGGCAGGCATCCCGGATAGCGCCGGGCTGCTGCGCATACAAAATGACGGTCTGCTGGAAGAGGCGGGCGATGAATTGATCCGGCAGTTGCGGGTCTTAGCTCCGCTCCTGGGCCCTTAGCCATCTTTCAGGGATCTCATTGCTGCTGGCCAGCAGGTAATCCTTGTAAGAGCAGGCGATATATTTATTATCCGGCAATTGCATCCACCAGCGCTGGGTCTTCCTGCTCTGTAAGAAGGTCGTCTCCACTTCCGCGAAGGCCGTATGGTATTCTATGAAAAGGTCTTTTTCCGAAAGGGATGCTTCCCTCCTGCCCCGGCTCTTGCCGTCTACCAGGTACCACAACATATGACTGATCTGGCGGGCGGTGAGCTGATCGCGATCCCTCCCCGGCATATAGCCGTAGATCCCGATGGTATTCGCATTGGGGCTTAGCCCGGCATAACGCAGAAGGATACAGGCCTCTTCGCCGCTGAACCCGTTCGGCGAAAGTTGGTTGGCCGGCGCATAGGCATGCGCGAGAGCGGAAATATCGAAGCTGAATAAATGGGAATTACGGATCACCGGCTCCATTTCTTCGATGTTCTCTTTTACGCTGCCCAGCCGGAAACAATCGAAGCGCAGCTTGTCCATCGTTTCCAGCATATGCGGGTGCACGTAGTAGCTCTGGAAGCCGATGTGATTATAATGATGGATATAGTTCGGCTCGCCGGTGAGCATTTCCATGAGGAAATTATCGCTGCGGTGCAGGGAGTTGATGTCCAGGTCGATCAGCGCGTCGACACAGGTGGCCTCCACGATATCCTTTCTATCGGCATAAGAATAATATTGCGACAGGGTCAGGTCATGGGAACCTCCCAGGATGACCACGGTCTTGCCGATGCCCGTCAGCTCCCGCAGCACCGTTTTGAGGGCCGCATAGGTATCCGGCAGGCTGGCGCCCGCGCGGATATTGCCCGCATCCGCCAGCTTGACATCCGGGTGCCAGCTATAGAGCTGGTAGAACTGCTCGCGGATGGCATTGGGTCCGCTGCGCTCCCTCCTGTCCCTGCCGATACCCCTTTCTTCTTCGCAACCCACGAGCACGACATCCGCCGCATAGAGATCAGGGAAATACTCGTCGTGCGCATCGATCAGCTTACCGATCTGTCCGTCTTTATAGCCTTCGTCCTGAGATAATTCATGCAGGTTGACAGGATCCAGGAAATCACTTATTTGAAGGTTGGGCGGCATGTATTGGAATGGATTATTTGGCAGCAAACCTACGAAAACCCCTTGTTAAACTGCTCAAAAACGGAGTTTGGGGGGTATCTTTGTCCCATGGAGCAGTTGTTACAACAGATAGAGGCTTACAAGCAGGAGATCGGGTCGATAACTCCCGACGGGTTGGAAGCGCTGGAAGCCTACCGCATCAAATTCCTCGGCACCCGGGGCATCGTGAAAAATCTGTTCACGGAAATGAAAAATGTACCGGTAGACAAGAAGAAGGAGTTCGGGCAGATCCTGAATGAGTTCAAGGAATTCGCGGAATCCCGCTACGAATCCTGGAAGGCCGGCACGGCTGCCGACGCAGGACCCTCCTCAACCCAGGGACCCGACCTGAGCCTGCCCGGCGATCCCCTGCCCCTGGGCGCCCATCACCCCATCAGCCTGGTAAGGGATGAGATCGTACATATTTTCGGAAGACTGGGGTTCTCCGTCGCGGAGGGTCCCGAGATCGAGGACGACTGGCATAATTTCACGGCCCTCAACCTTCCGGAGAATCACCCGGCAAGAGATATGCAGGATACTTTTTATATCCACCAGCAGCCGGACTGGCTGCTGCGCACTCATACCAGCAGCGTCCAGGCCCGCGTGATGGAAAAACAAAAACCGCCCATCCGCATCATCTGCCCCGGCAGGGTCTATCGTAACGAGACCATCAGCGCCCGGGCCCATTGCTTCTTCCACCAGACGGAGGGCTTGTATGTAGATGAGAATGTCTCCTTCGCCGACCTGAAGCAGACCCTCTATTTCTTCGTGCAGGAAATGTTCGGCAAGGACGTGAAAGTCCGATTCCGCCCATCCTATTTCCCCTTCACGGAACCCAGCGCCGAAATGGATATCAATTGCCGGATCTGCGGCGGCAGCGGCTGCAGCGTCTGCAAGCATACCGGCTGGGTGGAGATCCTCGGCAGCGGCATGGTGCATCCCAAAATGCTGGAGAATTTCGGCATCGACAGTAATAAATATACCGGCTTCGCCTTCGGGATGGGCGTCGAACGCATCTGCCAGCTCAAATACCGGATCAACGACCTCCGGCTCTATTCGCAGAATGATGTCCGGTTCTTAAAACAGTTCACCTCCGCCGTATAAACCATCGACTCCATGATCCAAACCATCTGTATCTGCGGGGCAGGCACCATGGGCAGCGGCATCGCCCAGGTATCGGCCGTAGCCGGGTTCCGGGTACTGCTCTATGACCTCAATACGGAGATGCTGCAAAAGGCAAGGACGGCCATAGAAAAAAGCCTGCAAAGCCTCACGGAAAAAAAGAAGATCAGCCACGCGGAAAAAGAGGCAGCCCTGGAACGATTGCATTTTGTCAATGACGCCCGTGAATGTATCGCCGACCTCATCATCGAGGCGATCGTGGAAAAAGAAGCAGCCAAGCTGGATCTTTTCCGGCAACTGGCGGCCTTCAACAGCAAGGACTGCATCCTGGCCACCAATACCTCTTCCCTGTCCGTCACGAGCCTGGCGGAAAAGACGGACCATCCCGAAAGAGTGGCGGGCCTTCATTTCTTCAATCCCGCCCCCCTGATGAAATTAGTGGAAGTGGTGGCCACCCCCCACAGCAGCGACCGGACCATCCAGGCCCTCCTGGAACTGGCCAGGAAAATGGGAAAGACGCCCGTACTATGCAAGGATGCCCCCGGGTTCATCGTCAACCATGTGGCCCGGCCCTATTACCTGGAAGCGCTGCGCCTCGTAGAGCAGGGATGGAGCGATTTCGAAACGATCGATACCCTCCTGGAATCTTCGGGTTTTAAAATGGGGCCTTTCCGCCTGATGGACCTCATCGGCAATGACATCAACTATGCCGTGAGCTGCTCGGTCTATGAAGCGATGGGCCGTCCGGAAAGGTTGCAGCCCTCCCCAATCCAGGAACAGAAGGTGAAGGATGGAGAGCTGGGCAAAAAAACGGGTAAAGGATACTACGCTTATCCATAGGTTAGTATTAATTACCTTTACCTGCCGCCGGCAAAACCGGCGTATCTGTAAATCATTCAATTATTCAACCGATAAAAACGCTTATCACAGGCGGCACCGGCTTTCTCGGCGCATATATCATTCAGGAGCTCATTGAGAGAGGGCACACGGTGCGGGCTATCCGGCGCAGCGATAAACTGCCTTTTTATATCCCCTCCTCCTTCCTGGATAAGGTCGAATGGCTGCCGGGCGACGTGCTGGACACTATGGGGCTGGAAGAGGCGATGGAAGGCATGGACGCCGTCATTCATGCCGCGGGGAAAGTTTCTTTCTCCGGCAGCGACCGCGGGGAACTCTATCATACCAATATTGACGGAACGGCCAATACGGTGAATGCGGCCCTCGAAAAGAATATCCGGCGATTCATCCACATCAGTTCCGTGGCCGCCCTGGGCCGGACCCTGAAAGGGGAGACGGTGACGGAAGATAAAAAATGGGAAGAGAATAAATTGAATACCCGTTATGCCGTCAGTAAATATTACGGGGAAATGGAAGTATGGCGGGGCATCGGCGAAGGACTGGACGCGCTGATCGTCAATCCCAGCACCTTGCTGGGATACGGGGACTGGAATACGGCGAGCTGCACCCTCTTTAAGAACAGCTACCGGGAATTCCCCTGGTATACGAATGGCGTCAATGGTTTCGTAGATGTAAAAGATGTGGCGGCGGCCGTGGTATCCCTGCTGGAAGGCGACCGCAAAGGGGAACGCTTTATCCTCAGCGGGGACGACTGGTCCTTCCGGCAATTATTGACCAGTATGGCGGAAGGGTTCGGCAAAAGACCGCCCGCCCGGGAAGCCACTCCTTTTTTAGGCAGCATCGCCTGGCGGATGGAGAAACTAAAATCCCTTCTGTCCGGCAGGGCGCCGGTAGTGACCCGGGAAAGCGCAAGGATAGCGCAAAACCAGACGCGCTACGACAGCAGCAGGATCCGGCAGGCATTGCCGGGCTTTCAATTCTCCCCCCTGCGCCAGACGATCGAAAATGCCTGTAAGGCCTACTTGCAGCATCTGCAGCCGATTTGATGCGCAAAATACCCTGCGATATCCTTCGAAATATTGTTTTCCGTTCATACCTTACCATATCAAACAGCATATCCATGAAACCTGCATTCCGGATCACCCCCGCCTTCTTTATAAGACCTATCTATCTCTTCGCTCTTATACTCTCCAGCACACCAGCCCTACGCGCACAGGATAAAAATTTTATCGTCCGGGGAAAGGTCCTCGATGAAAAGAGCCGGCAGGCGCTCGCCGGGGCTTCCGTATTCTGCCAGAACACCACTACCGGCACCGTATCGGATAATGAGGGCCGCTTTTCCCTGCGGCTGAGCAATGGAGGCTATGACATGGTCGTATCCTACACCGGCTATGAAACGAAGATGATCCGGATCGGGAAAGGCAATAAGGAGAACGATAGCCTGGTCGTAGAGCTGAAGGAACAGGACAAAAGCATGAATGAGGTGGTGGTCGCCGGCAGCGCGGAGGTAGCGGACGGGTGGAGCAAGTATGGCCAGTTCTTCCTGGACAATTTTATCGGGACCACCCCGAACGCCAGCCAGTGCACCCTGGAAAACAAGGACGTCCTCCATTTCTATTTCTACAAAAAAAGGAATAAGCTGAAGGTGAAGAGCACCGAGAACCTCGTCGTCGTGAACAATGCCCTGGGGTATAAGATAAAATACCAGCTGGATTCTTTCGTCTATGATTATAGCGCTAATGTCAGCAGTTATACCGGCTACCCGCTATTCGAAGAGATGGAGGGCACGCCGCAGCAGCAGTCCGACTGGAGCCGCAACCGGCTTTATACTTATTCAGGCTCCCGGCTGCATTTTATACGCAGCTGGTACGACAGTTCCCTGGCGGACGAGGGGTTCGTGCTGGAAATGGTGGATGCCGGGAATGCCAAGAAAATGACCCCCGTGACGGACCCCTATGACAGCAAGCTCTATACCGTGGACAGCGGGGATGTCGACATAAATCTCAGCGGCAAACTGCGGATCAGTTATACCAATCAGCCGCCCGATAAAAAATATCTCCAGGAGAATAAATTCCCTTCCGGTATGCGGGCCCAGATCTCCGCGCTCGATATCACCGATGGGTTCGTCATCGAAGAGAATGGATATTTTTACGATCAATCCGGCGTGACGAATATCGGGTATTGGGCCTGGAAGAAACTGGCCGAGCTGCTGCCTTATGACTACACGGGAAATTGAGTTGCGATTTACGATTTCGGGGTGTAGCGATTGGGGGATTTCCCTTCCTTACCTCACCACTGACCACTCACCACTCACTTCATCACCTTCTTCCACAGTTCCGGGATCCGCTTGATCCAGACGAGCTCCCTTTTTTTAACGGAGGCCTCGTCGACCGGGGATCCAAAGTAGACCTTCCCGCCTTCCAGGGAGGAAGGCACCCCGCTTTGCGCGAGCACGACCGCATGGTCGCCGATGCTGAGGGTCTTGCTGATACCTGCCTGCCCCCAGAGGATAACGCCATTGCCGATCTCCACGGCGCCCGCGATCCCTACCTGTCCGGCGAACAGGCAATTGTTGCCCGTCACCGTATCGTGCCCGATATGCACCAGGTTATCGATCTTCGTGCCCCGGCCGATGCGCGTATCATGGCTAACGCCTCTGTCGATGGTGCAGCCCGCGCCTATTTCCACGTCGTCCTCGATGACGACACGGCCGCAACTCTCCATCTTTTTATACCATACCGCACGGTCCTTTTTGGAGTTATAATAAAAAGCGT
>Ga0307517_10005821_pt1 | contig 18436 bp, 13 predicted proteins | sample 23_EM_MG_FD_194515 | JGI IMG/M metagenome (GOLD analysis project Ga0307517, IMG submission 194515) | Populus trichocarpa ectomycorrhiza microbial communities from riparian zone in the Pacific Northwest, United States - 23_EM | ecosystem: Host-associated > Plants > Roots > Unclassified | place... | reverse complement strand
AAGTATTTATTTTAAATGTGTGAATGTATAAAAAAAGTATGTATATTACTTAGATATTGGTTTTTAAAGGATTTATTTTAAACGTGTGAATATAACAAAAAAAAAAAAAAAAAAGTATGTGTAGTACTAAATTCAGACTCCTTTACCTATCTACTACTTATGAATTACCAGCCGCCAGACATATCTACTGACATTCAACCTGGACCCTCAACCATCATCATTTATCCTTTGCAATATGTTGGCCAAAATTTATTCATTTTATTGTCTTGATTTGCTTAAAATTATTTTAACAATACTTGTTGCTAAAATGGTTGTCCTTGTTCTTGTTTTTTTTTATGATAATAATAATAATGTCTAGAACGATGACAAATGAGTTTGTTTTTTTATATTATTATTTTAGTATTTGATGTTAGTTTCGACTATGATTGTGGTGGTGGATTTGATTTGGAGAGAATGATGCAAGCTTATAATATTTTTTTATAGGTTTAATTTTTATGCAAATTCATCTAAAAATTATTTAATTTAACTTTGAATTCATATTATTTCTCTAGTTTTAGTGCAAATGGGTGTGATTAGGCTCCTAATTTGTTAAAAAATTTCAGCTTGATTTTTCTGTATATTTGAAATTCTCTCTAGCCTATTTTTACCAAAATGTCAGTCTTTTTGTTGTTATTATTTATTTTTATTTTAAAAATAAAAAGGAAAAATTTTGGGGAATAACCTAAAATAAAGTTATGACAGTTGCCATTTATCTTTACAATGCTTACGACAAAAAGTTTCGTGAGATTTTAGACAATAAGCTATGTAAAAAATAATAAAAAGGAGTGAGATAACAGATTCACCAGATCAAGAAATTGTTAATAATTTTAAAAATATTTGAAGTGAGGGTTTAAAAGCGCGCTAAAAAAGAAAAGAGATTGGGTTTGAAAGAGGGTTTAAAAGGCAAACCTATAATATCTTAATAGTTTTTTTTTATGAGAATTAATGCTAGTAAATGAAATTAAAATATAGAATATAAATTACAACAAGATATAAAATATGAAAAATTATATGTAACCTCCTATTGTATGATTATTTTTTTATTTTGTCTTCATTTTTAGAAAATTACACTTTACATTCTTATTCAATAAATATTTTTAAATTTAATGAAATGAATAAATTATCCTCCTTTGTAATATATAAAAAAACTCACAAATAACACATAGCACACTCTCTTCCATAGAGTCATGAGTTGTCTCTTTCCTTTTCTTCCTTTATATATTTTATTTATTTATATCAACTCTGAATGAATTCAATTGAAGCTTACAGAGAAGCCCTAAATCCCCTAAATTGAAGACATTAACTTTACCGGACTGCATAATTTTCATCCTACTTTTGCTAGATGGATTGTCTCCAGACACTCGCAGCGATCGATTACCTCGTTCTAGATAGAGATGGTGCCTCTCTCTTCTATCGAACTGTGTTTTTTTATATCTTAATTTTTTATTTATTTTTAAATTGTGTTGATGTGCGGATTTTAAAAATATTTTTAAAAAAATAAAAAAAATATTATTTTAATGTATTTTTAAATGAAAAATATTTTGAACCGCAACCGCTACCACAATTTCAAACATGCATATGAGTTGCGACCCCATTCTCTACCCATTGAGTGTGGTCAATTTCTTTAATGATTTTCCAAATCTGTAATGGGTGTTCTTTTGTTGTTTCTTTAATATAAAATTATTTAAAAGATAAGATAGTTATTTTTAAAGAATTTTTTATTTGAAAATGTATTAAAATAATATTTTTTTATTTTTTAAAAATTAATTTTGACATCAACATATTAAAATAATCTGAAAACATCAAAAATATATTAATTTAAAGTAAATAATTTTTTTAATTTTTTTTTAATATTTTAAAAATATGAAAATAAACAGCCAAGACTTTTTATTGTGTGTATGTATGCTATAGAATTTTTTAAGAGAAGGGCTTGATTTTGAGACATCATAAATAATTGTTACCATGATTATTGTTCTATTATATTTCATGAAAGTTTGATTTCATTGCATGCGCTATTAGTAAATGGATGCCATTTACTGGAGGCATAAGTTTTTTTTTCTTCCTTTAAAATATATAATTTGAAAAACAATCTGATTTTAATTTTCCCTATAAAATATAATCTCTGAAAATTAATATGTAAAGTGTTGCCCATTCAAATTATTTAATGTTTGTAGTAATTTTGTTATGTATAAAAAAACTTTCTTATAAAAACATAATAATTTTAGTCAAGCCTATTTGGTATTTAATATTATAGTAGTGATTTTTTATTAAAATATTTTTATATAAAATTATATTAAAATAATATTTTTTTTAAAAAAATATTTTAATATTAGCACATTAAAAAAATTTAAAAATACAAAAATTATAATTAAAAATAAAAAAAATAAAAAAATTAATTTTTTCAAAAACTTTTTTAAAACACAAAAACAAACAAAATTTTATCTTATTAGAATCATTATATATCATAAAGTTACTCCCACTTAAAAATGTAGTTCTCGGGGTATTTTACACTTTTTTTTTTCTATTTTAAGTGTTTTTAAAAATATTTTTGATTTGAAAAATATTAAATTTATATTTTTTTAATATTTTTTTAAAATTTTGATATACAATAAATATAATTTAAAATAAAAAATCATTTAAAAAAATATTCTGCAAACATTAACGGCTCCCTCCGTAAAGAGGATAATATAGATTTGTCGATGTCCCCAAAAGAATCCTCACGTGCCTTTTACTTGACGTGGCACATATCAATTGGTTTTCCTTACGTCCTCCTCCCTTGGTCTCCCAATCACCATCGCCACCAACACCACTGTCAAATTATTGAAATATAGAAAAGAAAGAGAAACGAAAGAGAAACGAAATTTTAATCTTAGAAAACAATGGTAGAGGAAAGCAGTAGTAGGATTCCTACAGATGATTCGACGGCAAACTCGGATACATCATCATCACAATCCAGGCAAAGGTAACCCATAACTGTTGCTTCAAAAACCTTAAATTAAAAAAAAAAGTAATTAACAGAAAAAACCTAAATTCTCAACAATTGTTTTTTCTTGGTTATTGATTATGATGTGTTTAGGGTTTATTTCATTATCACAGTTGCTCTAAAGGGTGTTTTTTTCTTTTTTTGTTCTGTTTAGTGTTTATATATATCTGCTGGGTTGCGATTGGAGTCAAGATTGGAAAATTTATGGATTTTTAGGGGCTGTTCCAGTTATGATTTTTTTGGGAAAAAAACCAAATAGGGTTAATTGAAGAAAAAGAATAAGCTGCATTATGGTTGAAAAAAGAAAGCTTTTTTCCTTTTCGTTTTCTATTTATAATATTGTTGGGAAATGATGGAGTATTGTAGATTAGATCGTGGTGAAGTTGTTTGGATTTACAAGTATTCACTTAACAGAGCCATTAATGGGGTCTTTAGAAAGTTGTGTTGAGAAAGCTGTTATTGTGACTGTTATTTCCTTAGTTGATAAGATGGCGCTGATTTTTGTTTATTGATATATGAAAAAACTCATGGTTGGTGGCTGTGATGAACTCATCTTGTAGCATATGTTGCAGGAGAAAGAGAAAGTGGGATCAGCCTGCGGAGTCACTGGTTTCAGCTGGAGTTCCAGTATCTGATGCTGTACAATTAGGCAATGTGGGGTCTCTTGTTGGGATCTCGTTACCAGGGGCTGCTTCAGTTTCTGGTGCGCTTTTAACAAATCCACAAATTGCTATTGTTCCGCCTATGTTTCTGGTGCCTTCGATGCCACAAAATACTGCTGCTGTGGTCCCAAAACTAAATCAAGTGAGATACTTTATTGTTATCTTGCTTACGACACTGATTATGAGGGTTATAACCAATAAGTAATGCTGTTATTGAATTTGTTAGTAAATGTTGTTTAGTTAACATTTTTATATTATCTCATTAAAAATTTAAATTAATTTTGTTGTGCTTCTTTTTGTTTAAGTATATGGTCACACATTCTCAATTTATGTATGTGCTTGTGTGTGTGTTTTCTTTTTTAAAATATTTTTCTTGTGTTCAGCCTAAGGTTCAGGATGAGTTAATAATAGCACGGGAGATTGTTATAAATGATGCAGAGTCCTCTGTTCGCTACAAGCTTACAAAGCGGCAGACACAGGAAGAAGTAAGTCTTTAAAATTGGTTTGCCTGGGTGAAAGATGTTGATTCTTTTTTCATTAATGGTCAAGAACGTAATTTCTCTGTGCCATCAAGAATTGATAAGAGTTTTCCCTTACCTTTCAGATTCAGAAATTCACTGGTGCTGTGGTGATAACTAGGTTAGTAGGTCCTTGAAGTTGTATGAGGGATTTGTATAAGGCCTTTCTTTCTGTCTATTTTATGAGCATGCTTAACTTCCTTTATAGGGGCAAGTATCGTCCACCAAATGCACCGCCAGATGGTGAAAAGCCATTATATCTTCACATATCCGCGGCTGCTCACGTAAGTATAATATAGTATTCATAGGCATACACAGTCAGTAATTTGTTAGTCATCAGCTGGAGCTTTAGTTATGCCGGGTGATTACTTTTTTCTTGACCCTAGACTTCATGAATTGTCATATAGGTCTGTGCCAAATTTACTACGGATAACAATTGAGATTATATTTCATCATGTTTATGGAATATACGTTGCAACTATTCTGGTTCAGTTTTATACTTGACCTCTTCTTCTGCTAGTCCTATGAGCTTAAACATTTTACTGTTCTGAATATATTTTTCTTTATAAGATGAATGTAAAAGTGGATCACTATTTATTTTCAGAAATCCAAGGCTGGTTTTACATATCTTACCCTGTGGCAACTGGATAACTTAAATTTTATAGGTTAAAGTTTTGAAATGATTGTATTAGGATCTCTGAAGGACAGGACACCTTTGAATGCTCTTTGTATCACAATTCCCATAATATATAATTTCTTAGTCTATGAAAATATTACTTAAACTGGATTTTGATTTCATGGAATAAAAAATGGATTATCTGTGCAGTTAAAAGATACTGCAGAACGGATTTTGGCAGTTGATCGGGCAGCAGCCATGGTTGATGAAATGCTGAAACAGGGTCAGAGCTCACAGCCTGCTTCTTCCATTATACAAATGCCTGCAGTTAATGGAGTAAAGGTATAGATTACTAGTACTGCTAGTTTATTAAGCTATGAGCTTCACATAATTGTCATGGCATAGAAATGTCTTAACCAAATAAGTTGTCTGATCAGGCGCTAAGTACGTGTGTGTTTTTGGGCTTTGACACAGACCCAACATTGAATATTGCTGCTCGAATTCGCGGACCAAATGTGAGTTTTTCTATTATTTGCTTGCCTTGTCATATGATGACTTGGATTTTGCAGGGTTACTTGTATGCTCTTTTCATATTCAGACTTGGATGTCTGTAGTATCAACTGCATTGTATCATTTTATGGGTTAATTCTTTGTACATATTTCATCTAGATTATAGTTTAGTAATAAATCAAGGTAAAGTGGGTATACATGGTACTAAAATCTGTCTTGCCTTTCTCTCTTCTGGTTTAAGCTATGCCTTATTGTTTGACTCATTATTTTCATTTTTATTGTAAAAAATGAACATGAGGGATTCTAATGTTTGAAGCTTCTCTCACATCTCCATACCATTGGGAGAGCTTGTTTTGTGTTGGTGTTGTTTTGGTTTTGTACATGCAGGACCAGTACATAAGTCATATTATGAATGAAACAGGGGTTACAGTCGTACTAAGAGGGCGTGGTTCTGGAAACTGTGAAAGCCAAAGTACTGGAGGTACTTTTTAAGTGCATGTATGATGTAATATAACCTTTGTGCAAGTAATTGTATTATTAATTTGCATGTTGTGGCCTTCTCTTTCATTTTGTTACAGAATCGCAGCAACCACTTCATTTATTTTTGTCTGCTAGTAATCCAAAAGGTCTTGAAGATGCAAAACGTTTATCTGAAAACCTTCTGGATACAATCAGTTTAGAGTGTGGTGCTTCCAGGTAATCAAGCTTGTATATCTATTGTGTGTCTACACTGCATCCCATGGGCTTCTATGTATTCTGCTTCTTCAAAATGAGACGTGTGAAATTTAATTCTGCTGCTTCATTTTGGAAGAATTATACACTGTTCTGTTTGTAAAATTATACTCTTCAACTAGTTTGGGATTAAGGCTTTGTTATTGTTTTTGATACATTGCTCTGTTTAGCAAAATTTGTTTAGCTTTCATCGGATTGGAATTACATGTAGTCTGTAGATTGTAGAATGAAAAATTGCTGTCTCTCACCTCTATGTATTTTATTCATTTTCTGCCATAGATCTCATCAGTCTTTGCTCTTGTAATGATATTCAGTTTTTATTAACAAATGTGCTCATAAATTCTTCAGTCGACCTTTTATCCTGGTCTTCTTATTTCATGTGAGGGCTAACTTTTTCATCTTTCCAACTGTTGCAGGGCTTCGTCATGTAAAGTTTATAATGCTGTCCCACCACCGCAGACATTAACTGGAGCTCATGCTGCTGGGATTGAGCACAAACTAAATACAAGTGCAGTCACTGGATTGATGCTACCAACAATGAGCTCTACTCCACCTATTCCTGCTTCTTTGGTTTCAGTTTCCGGGGTTGCTACTGTCTGTTCCCAAGGGACTGTATCACAGTCTGGGGCAATGTTGAGCTGTGGGCAACCCCAGCCAAGTGTGGCTGGTTATTCCCAGCCTTTTGTAATGGGAGGAACGAGCTATAGTGGATATGGTGGTATATATCCTCAAGCCACACCTTTGCAACAAGTTGCCCAAGTCCTTAGGCAGCCACCTTCCCCCATCCCTTCCACAGTTTCCCCTACAATGTCTATAGCAAATGCAGCACCAAATTCAGGAATGAACTCTATTGCTGAAAAACGACCTGCACAGAAGCGGAAGTTTCAGGAAGTACCAGTTGGTTCGAAGGGTCCTGCAAAACTTCATCAGGTATCTGTGCACTTTTTTCTTTTATCATGCTTGTCTTAATAATAATAATATATATTAATAATTTAATAAATTTAAAAAGGATCATAATATGCCAGAAGGTAATTATAAGTTTTTTTCTGGAATATGGCTGAGCTTTTTAGACGACTGCCTTGGAATTAAATCTTGGAACGAATATTGTTTGCTCTGTGTTATATAAGCTTTTGTATGAGCACATGATAGTGAAGGGGGTTTACCTGCACTATTTGTCTTATGTCTTCCTGGTGTTAAAATCCTTCAGAGTGGGATTACCATGTACTTTCTTTGAAAATTTAAGCAGAAATAGTTATTATTTCCTTAAGGAGGCAGCAGGGGGGAATTGCTGCCTGCCAATTCTGGTGTCAGTTGTATTGCATGGTGCTAGGGGTTTTATTTTTGGAAAGTCTTTAAGCATTTTGTCTCGTAGAAAACAAGTGGCAATTTGGTAATAAGATTTGAATATTCGATTGTTTCAAAAAATAGTTTATAATTTATTAATCTTAGCCCAACAGGTTCTTGGTATCTTGACTATAAGAGTATCATTAATTTTTTTATTCTGTAGTGTTGGATGGTAGTTCTTTATGATCATATAAGAGGAAAATCTTTTGGCTGGAGTTCAGTGGACTTCATGGTTAATTTAAATTCATGAATTGTCATATCTGCATATCTTATTTTTACTGGCCAGTCAGTGGTCACATGGTAGAGCAGATTGTCCTTATATGAGGTCAGAAACTTTGAAGACGGTAGAATTTCTCTGTTTTTATTGATTTAGTATTTTGAAACCTGAATGTGAAAATGTATCAACTTTTTGTTTGCCAGTTTCATGTTTTCTATATTGCTTTATTAGAAAGCGTAATTTGCTGGATAATCCTTATTTGTGAGAACTTGCACTGCTCATTGTACCATTGAAGTGCCCTTGCCTCGAAGCAGCAAGAATTAAATTAACATGGAGAAAAATTAGAATTTGTAATTTTAGTGCTGATTAGATACTGTCTGTTTCATAAAGCTAAGTACAATTTTGCTTGTGTAGAGAGAAATAGGAAGCTGCAGTTTCTAGTTTCATGTGCACATGCTGCCAAGTCAGTCCAAAATGTTGGACTTTTTAACATTTGTGAAGGAGCATGTGAGGCATTCACTAGTTGCTTGGTTCTGTCGTAACTGAGCAGCCCCTCATTTGTTACTAAGTTTGGCTTGCTGGATGTTGGGGCAAGGTTAAAGAATTCCCTCGATCGCGGGGGTTATTTGTTTGGGTGTTGTTTGAGTTATTATGTTCATAATCAATGCGCAGTTTTCTTGGTTTGCAATCTGATGAATTTTTTTTTATCATTATCATTATTTAATGTAAAGCATGAAACAATTGATGATTGATTGGTTGTCAGTGGACTGATGTATGTGTCCTTGTCGGGTAACTTTTTTTTTCTAATAAAGCATGAACTTCAGTATGGCTTAACACTTTATTGTTTTTAATTTTTTTTTATGTTTCAATTTTGTACAATATTTTTGTATTTTAAGCTGACTTTACTGCTTGATATTCCAGGTATTTTCTCTGACCTTCTAAGAAGCTAACAGGCTGATACCAGACCTCTCTGTTAGGGCCATTGGTTTGTATGTTTCACAGGGGTTTCCAGTTTTGGAGGCACTCAGAAATGGACCAATTCAGAGCCATTATCAGACTGATAAATTTTGTGATTGGTTACATGCTATACTTAGTCCTCTATAGTATGTCTCTTTTAGAACACTTGTTATATCTGATGCCTGGTATCTTCACAGGATGTGCCTCATGCATGTCTGCTGATTTTTCTTGGAGAAGACATTCTGAAATCCAGCTTTATAAAATTGTCACCAGGATTCTGTGGTGGCAGAAAACTGTTCTTTCAAAGATAATTTACTAATTCAAGTTCTAAGGCTTGCCTTATCATCAAATAGAAATTGCATTAAATGCAGAAATGAATAAGTAAAAAAAATGAGAAAGTATTGGAAAATTGCAGCCAATGCCATATTCTGTTGCCGTTCTCAAAATTGACCAGGTGTCAAATCTCTTTACCAGGAGAAACATTGGCTTTGGTGTTGGCTGGAATTACTTAAACAAGTTTTATCAGCCTCACTGAACACCCAAATGTGTGTTCAATGCAATAGGAAATCATAGCCTATGTAACACCATACCTTTAGATATTTGCCCCAATCTCATTCAACACTTACCTTTATGGTGCATAAGGTTGACTTTTGCATTGTATATAATTGTGTTTTGAGATTCTACATGTTTTATCTCTATGTAATTGATATTGAGAAATTTGGCTTGCTTATTTCTTTTCTAACTCATTACAGGGATCAGAATTGTCCAAGTCTGGTAAATCGCTGCAGGCAGATTTGGGTGTTAGAAATATCTCAACTATGCCAGCTCCAAAAAAGTTGGTCCACCCATCATCCAATGGAATGCCACCCCCTCCTCCACGAGCCATGCCTCCACCCCCACCTCCACCAAAGTTCACTTCATCAACTCCAGCTGCAAGACTGCAAGACAAGAGCAATTTTTGGAATAAAACCATGTCTGATGCTGTTCCTGGTATGTTCAGTATTGTCAGCTGTTTTTTTTTTTCAGCCAGCATGTACAATGCTACCCGATGAAGGAACAAAAACTAACTTTAGATTCAGCCTATAAATAACCATTCATGCTTTCTTCATCAACCTGCATCAAAACATTAGTGGGAAAAAACTAGAGAGTTGAACTGTATGTTGCCCACTTTGGAGTTCAGGTAATTTCTTACCTGGTTTCATTCACAGATCTGCTCACTTCTTTATCTTAACCTGTTTAGTTGTTTCAGATACTTTAGTCAAATTGATGGAATATGGCGAAGAAGATGACGATCCTGAGGATACCAGTGAAGAATCCCCAAATGGGAAGTCCAGTGTCGTGGCAGTTCGAAAACCATTTTGGGCTTTATGACCAGTACTTGTGCTGTGGATTATTGCCAATGAGCAGTGATCATTTCCAACATGTGCCAACCATGTGTTCGGAGATTCTGAAGTTCAAAACGTTGTATTGATTTAGTTAGTTGACATAAGTAACGGTAGGGATATAAAATGTTTTGGGGTGCGGCAATTGATTGTTGGCACAGTATTGGGAAATTCTGAATCTCTTTGGCTTGGTTCTTTGCGGCTGGTGTTTTAGGGCAAGGAGCGATTTACGTCGTCATAATCTGGGTGTAGATGTACAGTAGTAGTTTCTTGTTTGCAAGTCTATATTATTATTTCAGGTCGGCTCATCCCTTTGTTGAAACAGAAGGTGAAAATTAGCAGTGCCCTACAAAAGCATGGATGAGTTTGGAATTCATCTGACTGCTAAAATTTAACAAAAAGATTAAGAAAAGAAAAAAAGAAAAAAGAAAGCAAGAAGAATGCTTTTGCTTTTTTGGCCTCTTATTCCAAACTCAATTGCCTTTTCTTATTTTTACTCTTTCACGGTAATTAAATTCATCGATATGTACCCACAACAGAGGAGCCGCCGCATTTAGGAGGTGAGATGTGTGTGCAGCTCTGTCTGACCTCAAAAGGCCACTTTTTTTCATGTCGTCAGAATTGCTGAGGAATGGGAGGCAGTGTATGTAGATGGAGGTGTCTCCGCCAAACAATTTTTCTTTTCCTTCTCTCTCTCTTCTTCCTCTCTGCTTTCTCGATTTCTTTGCCTGGTTTCCTCTTTGTTACAAAGAAGGTTATTTTTTTTTTCAAGCCCAATTTCAGTTCCTCTATTTCCAATCATTTGTTAAACAAAAAATGAAAACTAATTTTTGCAAATTGAGCGCCAACGCAACATGAGGAAAAATTTCAGTTTCTCGGGATGATGGCATTCACAAATGCAAGAAATGTTGCCCTTGCAGAGTCAGCCAACATCCCGAGAAACTCACGGCAGTCTATTCTAACTCGAACTATCCTCTGTTGAGTATAAAGAATCTATATCTGGAAGAAGATCTACTAGGGCCATGTACATGTCAAGAACAGGGGACAACTTTTCTGGTTCATGGAGACCAACAGATTTGGCTTTGCCAAAATTCAATAGCTGCAACATTGAATTCTCAGCAAAACAGACAAAACTAACTGTTCCAAGCTCCCCAGAAAGTTGTACTGTGAGCCTTTTCTCACTAGCAAGACACGAACAAATGTTTTCTGTCCATCTCTTGATCTTGGATTTTAAGCTCTGGAATTCCGATTTCAGCATATCTTCAAAGCTCAGTTTCTCCATTTCAAGAATAGACAGACACTCATCCAAGGCATCCCTTCGAACGCTAATATATGTCCGCGAACATTCAGAACCATAACCAGAAATGAACATCAAATTTGCAATCTGTTTGAGCTGAGAAACTGTAAATGGTTGAACCAAATCAATGATGAATTCCTCTTGAATTTCTGGTAACGCCATATCTACACAGTGAATCCTCGAATGACTCATCGCCGAGAGAGACTTCTGAGCCTGCATTGATGGCAATTGAAGAAACAAGCATATGTTCCGGGTCAAAGCATTGCCTATTCTCAACTAACATGCGCTTGAACAATTCCTCAAGCCTTTCCATTACCATTTGAAGAGCATTGTGAGCTCTCCTTAACAACTTCTTCTCCACCGCCTATATTCAAGCACAAATTCTCCAGCCTTTCAGTCAACTTTCAGGCTTCATCAGCAGCATTTAGCTTCATCAAGACTCGAGTCCTGGATCATAGACTGATCTGCCTCCCAACTCATAACCTTCTCCTGAATAACATTTATCCATCCTTCAATCTCCCTGATTGCTTCATCTTCATTTTCACCAATTGTGGTTATGAAATCGAGAAATGGTGAGACCAAGGCTGCCTTTGTGATATACATATAAAAACAATTGCCATATTTTTCATGGACACGACTTCATAAAATGAGAATAAATGCCTCCAGAAAATTCGGGGCTGTTACATGATAACTTTTCCACTTCATAATTCCAAGCACAACCAATTCTTTGCTGCATCCCTTCACAGCCACCTTCTCCCCTGCAACAAACAAACCCTGAGAGAGACAGAGAGAGCCAAGTTAGGAAGTTGACACTCAAGATAATGAACACAAAAAAATTTAATTTGTGGGAGTCCTCTAACCTTTGATGGTGTTAAGAAGAAGTTACATTTGATGTCAAAACCAATTGCCACCTTGAGAAACAGAGAAGAGAAAAACGTTAGGCAGTTGTGATTGTTTTTTAAAAAATATATTAAAATATCAAAATAACATGAAAACAAAAAAAAAATTGAAGTAAAAAAATATAAAAATTTAATTTTTTTTTAAATATTTTTAAAACATAAAAACAAACCGATTTATATAAACATCGGTTGTTTGGCTTGTGGTGATTTCGTTGCTTGCAGCTTGATTTTTCTTGTAATATTTCTTCTTTTCCTTTCCATAATCCTGATGCTTGGCTGGTAGGGATCCTTTAGCAATACGATCTTGCCTCATAAGACTCCATTGCTCTTGAGCTTGCAAGGCATTTAATAGTTCTGCCAGGGTAATCTTGGAAAAATCCTTTGTGTTTTGCAAGGTGATTACAAATGCTTCATATCTTTGAGGCACATTTACAAAGATTTTTTCTACAATTCTAGAATTAATAAATTTTGTTGCCAAGTAACCTTACCTTGTTGACAATGCCAAGCAATTTGTCTTAAGTACTCTTTGATTGTCTCAAATTCTTCTATCTTTTGCAGCTTAAATTCCCTGATTAAATTTAGCACCTGCAAGTCTCCTATCCTTTCATCTTCTGCAGATTCTTCCTTCAAATAATCCAAACTTCTTTTGTTGTTTAGAGAGACATGATTCTCGTGAAACAACATAACGACATCAAACAGACTTGCTATCGCCTTTGACTTCCTGGTTTTTCTTTCCTTGTGACTTCTGCTCTGAGCCATGGTTGGATTGTTTGGCAGGGAATGAACTTCATAATCCTCTTCCATAGCTTTCCATAGATCTAAAGCTTCCTCGTATGTCTCCATTTTCACTATCCAAAACCGGTAGTTTTCTACATTGAAGACAGGAGGAGCAATTTGAGAAAAACTGGCTTCAACTTTCATTTCATGGATCCCATAAGAAGATAACTTCGATACCATATGAAGGTTTAAAGAAGAAGAGACGGAAGAAATTAAAACTGCAGAGAAGAGAGAATACAAAAATGCAGCAGACAAGGGAAAATTGATTCTCTTTATTTGATTAACATCTTTAGAATTAAATACCTGAAAAAACAAACTTAAATGCAAATTAATAGATGAAATTCACGCTATGATCTGCAATATGTTGTTAACATACTAACAACTCCTAAAGACTATAGCAAATTTATTTGCTGAAACAGATATCTGAAACTAATATAATAAAAAGACGACCTATAACAGTACTGAAGCAATTTTTAACAATATCATCTCCTGTGGGGGTTATGCCATGATCTTAAGTTGGGATCCCTCGAAGAGTTGCAACAAGCGATTCTGTAAATAATCATCACTGTACTTAATGTGCTTGTCGCTTACGTGATCAGTATGTCGTTCAACAAATTTCTGATATGCACGGATCACTTTGAGGGAAGTCGAATTTCGTAAATCTTCACGAAGCTGGTCATCAGGGATAAAACATGCTGTCTGAGCCCCACAGACCTCTTCAAAAGCAAGATAAAAGCTCCGAAGCTTTTCCTCCACATGGACTTTCGAGACAGCATACGAATTGGTATTCCCCTCATCCTTCAATAAAGAGAGGACTGGACTCCAAGTAACTGTCGTATAGTTCCTCACATGCTGTTGGAATTCCCAGTCGTGCTCTTGAATCCACTCCGCTCCTAGTATAAACTGAAGTTCTGAATACTTAATCTTTTGAGCCATGTAATGTATATTGTTCATCAAGAATATGTGCTTCAAAGAAGCATCTTTAAATAACTTGGCCTTGTTGTAGAGCTTGTATTCTAGAATACAAGAAAATGCTCGAAAGTGGAGAGCCAGTGGGGATAGATTGCATGTACCTCCACTTATGCTATCTCCTTTAGTAGATGGACTCATCGAGGAGCCATTGCTGAGCCATTTTAGAATTGAATCATTCGACAAAGAGTGCCGAGCGATTGGGGAAAAATCGCATGTGCCTCCACTTAAGTTCTCTTCTTCCACACCTGAACTCATGCAAGAGGGTGCTGGCATGGGGTGTTCTCCACAATGGTCATTGAGGAGAAAATCAAGTGTCTCGTGGTAGCCTGTGAGAGCACTGATGTAATTCATGACATTTTTTGTGAGTGGGTGAATTCCTTCAGCTCCAAAAGGCTCTGTCATTGTGTATGTCATAATGGAATCCTCAAACTCATCAAGTGTTTTCCTTACAGAATCAGCCAATCCCCTTAGAACCATATCACCGTCCACTATTACTTGAGAAATAGCTTTGTCAGAGTACAAAGAATCTAAATATGGGAGAAGACCTGCCAGGACCTCATACATGTCTAGTAAATGGAACAACTTTCCTGGATTTCCGGGACCAGTAGATATGGCTTCGCCAAAATAGGTCAATAGCTGAAGCACTAAAGGCTCAGTAAATGAAACCAAATTAACAGTTCCAAGTTCCCCGAAAATCTGTTCAGAGAGCCGTTTATCACTAGCAAGATAGACACGCATAAACATCTTCATAGTCTGGATCCTTCTCTTGATCTTCGATTTTAAGCTTACCTGATCCAGTTTCAGCACATCTTCAGTTCTCAGTTTCTCCCTTTCAAGAATGCGGAGACATTCATCCAAAGCGCTCCTTTGAATGCTAATATATGCCAGAGAACATTCATTAGCATAACCAGAAATGGACATCACATTCGCAATACGTCTGAGCTCAGGGATAACATCGTATTGAACCAAATTAATGGTGAATTCCTTTGAATTTCTGTTAATGATTTTTCTTAGCTTCAAATCCCTAACCAGTTTATTGTCAAGAGAGATTTTTGAGACTGCATTGACGGCAATTGAAACAACAGGCACATGTTTTGGCTCAAAGGGTTGTCTATTTTTAGTAAGCATGTGCTTGAACTCCTCCTGAAGCCTTCCCATTGAGATTTGAAGAAGATTTCGAGCCCTCTGAAGCATCTCCTTTTTTCTATCTTCAGTCATACACAAGATTTCCAGTTTTTTAGTCACCTGTCGGGCTTCGTCAGCGGCATTTAGATACTCAGTAGCTTCATCAAGACCCGAGTCCCAGATCATAGGCCAATATCTTTCCCAACACATAACCTTCCCCTGAATAACATTTAGCCTTTCTTCAATCTTGTTTATTTCATCAACCTCTTTTTCGCTGATTGCTATTGCAGTGGTTAATTGGGTATGAAGGTCTCCCAGAATCTCCTTCTCATCATCTGTAAGATTCTTTCTTGACCTTAATGCCATCATAATCTGTTTCGCCGCATCAATGATCACCATGTCACTGCCTCTCGTATACTGGAACTTCAAGATCACCAGCAATCACTATCTCAATGTTCAATAATAAGAATACTGGACCCAGAAGCTTCAATTACACCCCTGAGAACACCTTCCCGCCCAGCTGAATTAGCTTCTAAACTCAGACTCACAGACTTTCATTCCGAAAACTGAGAACACTTTAATCCAAACCAAAATATAAATGCTTTGCTTGAGATATCATGAAAATACACGATGAAGGGTACTTTGAGTGCTTTCGAAAAAGGCCCGCGAGTCGAGAACTGATTGAAGGAAAGAAAACGAATGTGATTGTATTATAAGCTTAAACTTCCAATATACTAGTTAGAATCACTACAATTAATAGTAATAGTAACCAGCTCCAAATTCATCAGACAACATTAAAAGCCAGTTCACTTGTATATACATATATATATCTTCTTCATTTTTCACTCTTTCTGAGAGGATTCTGTATATCCAGTCTTTAATTAGCAGCCATTAAACACGAAAGAACAAGTTCATAATAGTAGCTCGATAAACATGTGTAGCATATCAGAAATGGAGTTCCAAAGATTTTGTAAGAACAAAGTTTAAAACAAGCTAAAGACAATCAAATTAAGCAGAAATATGGAAGGCCAAGAATAAATAGTGAACAGATTTTAGATTTTGCAGGTCAACAAACAAACATACATATATATATCCGAGTACCATCCTAAGATACAAAGATCAAACATAAACTGACCTTTGTTTCGGTTCTTTTAAGGCCTTTGATGCAATTAGTCTTCTCAAGTTATGCAGATTTTAGAGCTACCATGTCTCTCCTGCTCCTGTTGACTCTGGCCATATTGGTCTCCGAAGAGACAAAAATTTATTGGTCTACGAATTTTTGTCGGTCAACGAAGAGACAAAAATTTATTGAAATTTGAAAGGAAGAAGGAAATTTCCACAAGCAACGTGGCACTTTTTACATGGAAACACGAGTGTTCGTTTTTTTTTATATATTAACATATAAAATGATTTAAAAATATTAAAAAATATTAATTTAAAATAAAAAAAAATAAATTTAATTTTTTTAAAAAAATACTTAAAAACAAAATCTCAAGTATATTACAGTTGATTTTTCTTTGTTTTTTTTCCCCCGTTACTTTTGAATTGCAGGGAAGTTTTGACATTAACGACAAGGCCCCAAGGCAGAGATCCTATCCATCCGAACACTAAAAAAGGACAGGAAAAGGGCATAAGAACACAAAATCACAAGTGTAATTCAAGCCCATCTACATCCTTATAGGATAATTTAATATGAAATGTTATGTTACGTATGAATTATGAAATGGTTTGGACTCCCACAAAAAATCTCTATCCCCACAAACCCATCTATTTTGGTGTCCATTTGTCTTGGCCTTTTAACCTTTCTGTATTCGGATGGATACTCCTTTTTGCCTTGAGATTTTGTAACTCACACACGCATAAAATATAAGCGCATATAATGTTTTTATCTACATGATTTTTCTAAAAACTACATTATATTACACAACATGTCATATTAAATTATGATAAGAGCTTGAGATCAAGAAATTTGTTTTTCTTATGGTTTTAGATTCGAGCCTTGTGATTACTAATATTGATAATCACTGAAGATTTACCTAATTGTTAACTTCATGAGCCGTGACCCATCAAAATAGATGAGTTTGTGGGGATATAAGCCTAAAATCAAAAAAACCGAACCAAACCCAAATTGAAAAAAACTCGGAAAAAAAATCGAGTCAAACCGAAAAAACCCCGGAAAAAACCGAGCCAAACCGGTTTGAACCGGTTTTTATCCTAAAAAACAAATCGAACCAAAACCGGCCGGTTTGAACCGGTTTCGGTTTAAAACAAAAAACAAAATTTCGGTTTGCTTACTTTTTTTTGATAAAAACCGAATCGAACAAAAAATAATCACCCCTAACCGTGGAAATTAGTCGAGGTGCGCGCAAACTGGTCCGGATATTCCACGTGAATAATAAAACAAAAAACTCGTTGTAATAGTTATTATAATAGAGTTATTGAGTTTTCTTCATAGAATTTAAATTTTTATACGAGATGTTGTAGTAGGTATGGGGATCCGAGAGTGGAAATGAGAGGAATTAAGATTTATTAAGATAGATATGAATAAAACTTGTCCTCTAGAGAAAATAATGGCTAACAGAGTCAAAGTCAAGCCACTGACATGGATTCATTAATCCTACCCTGAATAGTTCATACTACCAGTGAGTAATGCCGAAGAGATTTTTCGATTACATATTGGGAACTAACAGAGATTGCAATTGGCTGGTTGTAGTTCTGTGGCAAAGCCAGCATGTTCATAAATCAAAATACAAGCTTGTTATGTTTTTATAATTAGCATATCAAAATACAAATTTGAAGGGAGAGAAGGAGGAACAAGGTAACATGGAAATAATAGACAAGAAAGTTCCATTCTTTCTGTCATCACCTGTGGGGGTTGACAAATTATCCTAATTTTGAGCCTTCAAAGAGATGCAATAAGCGATTTTGTAAATTGCTGTACTTAATGAGCTTGCTACTTATGAGTTTACTACTTACGTGATTGGCATGTAGTTCAACAAATTTCTTATATGCATGGATCACTTTGAGGGGAGCTGAATTGCGTAAATCTTCTCGAAGTTGAGTATCAGGGATAGAACATGTTGTTTGGGTCCTGCAAACCTCTTCAAAAGCAAGATAAAAGCTTCGCAACCTTTCCCGGAGAAGAGCTTTCGAGACAAAATTTGAATCGGACCCCTCGTCATTCAGTATATTGTGGATTGGATTCCAAGTAATTCTCTCATAGTTCAACACAAGCTGTTGGAATTTCTTGGTGTGCTCTCGTCTCCATTCCTCTCCAAGTATGAACTGAAGTTTTGAATTCTTCACCTTTTCAGCCACGTAATGTATGTTGTTCATCAAGAATATGTGCTGTAAAGAAGCATCTTTAAATGACTTGGCCCTGTTGTAGAGCTCGTATTCTAAAATG
>Ga0307517_10005820_pt1 | contig 18436 bp, 28 predicted proteins | sample 23_EM_MG_FD_194515 | JGI IMG/M metagenome (GOLD analysis project Ga0307517, IMG submission 194515) | Populus trichocarpa ectomycorrhiza microbial communities from riparian zone in the Pacific Northwest, United States - 23_EM | ecosystem: Host-associated > Plants > Roots > Unclassified | place... | reverse complement strand
AGATATACTTAATGGACGAGATCGGTGGAGATCGCACGCGCTCGGCATAGGGTTTCTGGTTGCGGGGGTATAGAATAAAACATCGAACACTCAGCGCACCCGTAGATGTTATGTTGGTAGTCAAATCCCAGTGGAAATAGCACAACGACCCCCGGACCACTACAATCGCTCGGCACCTGAGTTTTGTAGTGATCATCGCGGGTTCCTTGAGGTGGTACCATCGACCATGGGGCCCAGGACCAATAGCCCTAAATTTCGGGCTACATATGCATGTTTCAATGTCACAGGCAGAACAAAAACAAAAGGCTCAGAAGTAAAACGTGCACGGTCGGGCAAGCAAGGTTTTTGCCAGCCTCTCATCGGTGCTTTTCTGCTAGTCTCTAATGAGTGCCAGATGACCATTGAGTAACCCGGCTGATCCTCGCGATAATCAACTCTCGCTCCAACCACGAGTCAGCTACTCAGGCCGGGAGCGTCGTAAGCAGCCTGCACACTTATGCCAGAGTATTATATTGGTGTGGACGTTGGGACTGGCTCTGCACGGGCAGCATTGGTCCAACGAGACGGTATTCTCATTGCTTCTTCCACTCACGATACCCCGACGTGGAGAGATGAAGGGGATCACCGGGTCTTCGAACAATCCACAACAGCGACTTGGGCCGCTATCTGCAGCGCTGTCAAAGAGGTGGTCGCGGAGTCCAACGTTAATCCTTCTGACGTGAAGGGACTGGGTTTCGATGCCACTTGCTCGTTGGCTGTCACTAACATGGGGGGGAATCCAGTCTGCATTACTGCCGGCGAAAATCTTGGCCTTGAAGGAGAGAGAAATATCATCCTGTGGGCCGATCATCGTGCGGAGAAGGAGGCGGAACTGATCAATTCAACGGGCTCTGTTGTTTTGGACTACGTTGGTGGGGTCACAAGCGTAAGCACTGGTATTCTACTGGTTTGCACATGGTGGAAATTAAGGGAAATATTTGTCTATTTCATAGCTGGAGATGGAGATACCGAAGATTCTCTGGCTCAAGAACCACATGGAGCCCGAGCATTTTTCTCGGTGCCGGTTTTTCGATCTGCCCGACTATCTGACCTACCGAGCGACAGGAAGTGTTGTGAGGTCGTGTTGTTCTCTGACGTGCAAATGGTCCTATGTTCCCGGGGCAGGGTGGGACGCCGGCTTCTTTGAGAGAATCGGGCTCAGGGAGATTGCGTCGTCCGGCTACGTCCAAATCGGGGCTGGTTCTGGAGTCCTTCTGACCGCCGGAGAGCCGGTCGGTGAGGGATTGACGAAGACCGCTGCTGAAGAACTCGGGCTTATGCAGGGAACACCGGTTGGGAGCGGTGTAATTGATGCGTACGGTTGCACGCCTGGAGCGCAGTATATGATTTGCTGACGATTTACCAGGTACGCAGGTTGGATCGGAACGGTGGGGGCGAGGTACAAGGAGGAAGGCGGGGATCTATCTCCCCTTCCCAAGATCGAGGAAGCAAGCCACCGCTTGGCCACGGTTGCCGGAACTAGCACCTGCCACCTTGTTCAAAGCCCTCGAGGAATATTTGTCAACGGGGTTTGGGGGCCATACAGGGTGCGTCGTCTCCTGTGAGCCACGGACTCACCACACTGAATTAGCGCTGCAATTTCAGGATGTTGTTATGCCAGGGTATTGGATGAACGAAGGAGGCCAGTCGTCAACCGGACAGGTGGGAAGAGCAGATATTGATCGGTGACCGTTCGCTCTTGTGTGCTCATTGTCCCACACAGTTAATCCACTTTATCACCACAACGCACCCGGCGTATTCCGGGCTGCTCAAGATAGTAGAGGAGGAAAATTCGAGCCCACACGAAGGTCCGTGCACAGGGTCTTTTGCGTTGGATGATCTGCGGAGCGCCTGATCGTCCCTGAATCCAGTCCTAAACAAAAAGCTGGATGAGCTGATAAAACTAGAGGGAGTTTCATCTCGCACAGAACTTACCAAGGACCTGCACATGTATCCAGACCTACACGGTAGGGTTCGTTACAAATGACACCGCTGTGACTGTGCTGAATTGCGGCGACCAATAGGTAATCGCTCGCCGATCGCGGATCCACGGATGCGAGGTTCCGTAGTTGGGCTCACTCTGGTAGGTCGGGTTTCCTTGCAAGGTTGGACAACAGACGTCTGACCGGCAGTACAGGATGATACAATCAATGATCTCGCGCGAAAGTATAATGTTACCATGGAGGCGATCGCGCTGCAGACGAGGCACATTGTGGACGAAATGAATGGCAATGGCCATGACATCAGGACGATATTCGTCTCTGGGGGGCAGTCGAAGAACGTTGCATTGATGCAGCTGTTTGCTGACACGTGTAACATGCCGGTAGTGATACCTCATTCGAACTCGACGGCGGTTGTGACCGGCGCGGCGATGCTCGGACGGTTTGCCGCAGAGGCGAGCGAGAGGGGTGGGGAAGGGAATGGTAAAGAGCTGTGGGATATCATGGTGAGATGGAGGATGGCGGATAAACTGGAAGATAGAGCGGCTGACTTGTCTGTGTAGGTGGAAATGACGGCACCAGGAACGGTGATCTCAGTCTGTGCGAATTCTCGAGAGAAGAAACTTTTAGAAGCCAAATACTCTATCTTCCGGGAGACGATTGAGATACAGAAGAGATGGAGAAAGAAAATGGAGGATGCGGTTAGCGAGGGGGGCTGATTATAACATTCTGATGGACCCTTGGCTCGGGATCTCGTTCCCGTCCGCGACTCGACGCCCCTGTGCGATTATCTGTTTGTTTCTTGTCCTCGAAATGCCCTCGTAACCGTCGTTTTTTCTCTTCTCTCTCTTTGTTTTGTGTTTTTCTCCCCTCCCTCTCTCTCCTCTTCTGTGCGGAGTGTCGCGTGGCAATGCGCGGGCGTCAACGCAACGGGTTTGGCTCTTTTTGGCTTCGACCTCCTCACCCTGGCTACACTCGACCGCACCGACCGCTTCAAGGGAGGAAAGGCGCGACAGCTTTCTTTTTGCTTTGCTTCCCCGGGCGCTGTAGTGTCTGTACAAACTCGGATAGCCGGGGCTCGAACCAAATTGTATTTTGAGAGCGAGTTATGCTTCATCTAGATCATCCTTCATCACTTTCTCCTCCCTTGATTCCTGATCTCTCCTGGTCCGCCGTCCCCCGTGACAACGTCCACAAGGACAAGCCCAAACAACCCCAACCCCTCAACCCCTCTCCGGCCGAGCCTTTGTCTTCAGCACAACCCCCCGACCCTCCCCAAGCCCACCAGCCCGATGATGGCCAGACCGCCGGCCTCGTGAACGACGCGTCCAGACAGTCTACCCCGCTTTCAGAGCTTTCCTCCCCTTCAGAACGCGCCAAATCCCTCGAGCCGACGGACACGTCCGAAATTCCAGACAAAGCAGGCACGGATTCAAACCGTTCTACAACACGGCAGAGTGGGTGGCAGACCGAGAAGGACAGGGAGAAGCTGGAGGAGCAAACAGACGGCCAATCTCTCGTCACAGGCGGTGCATCAGAAGACAAGAGTCTTGCGAAAGATGCTGCCGTCGAGGAGAGGCAGACCATGACACAGCCCTCACCATTTCCCCCAGACCCTCCGCCTGCCGGCTTCAATCCTTCCCAACCCTCTCGGTCCACGTCTTCTCCCCAGCCGTCCTCACGGCCACCCTCCGTTTCTTACTCTTACCGCGGCCAATCTACCGACCCTATCCCTCGAAAACAGTCGGCCGGAGCGGAGAGCATCTCCTCTACTTCCTTCCCTACCATCCCAAGCACCCCAACGGCAACCTCTCCTGCAAATTCTACAGAACAGAAACTCGACACGAAGGTGGTTACCATTCTTGAATTGAATGCGGAACTGTTGAAGTATGTCCTCCATCGAGAGCGCCCATCCCAGGTCTGACCTCTTCCTTTTCCTTAGGGTCGGCATGGAGTTTCAGACCCGTGGGGTACCCATGAATGATCCCGGATTCACCGAGTAAGTGATTGAAATTTCATTTTTGCCTTCCCCTAATGTCTTGTCAAGGTTTTCGAAAAGGATGCAATCAAATCTTACCTGGATGGCCGCAGTTGCCGATTCCGACCGTGGTGTAAGGTCCTCATTCCTACAGCATTTACCAAAGACTCATCAGTACCCCAGGGGTTTTCTGCATCTTTGCCCATCATGCATCCTCCCCCAAGGGTGGACTCCACGTCGATGGAGCGGATATATCAACTCTACTCGACGCTCCCGACAATTTTTGCCAACGACATCACCCGTCGGCAAAACGGCATGGCCCGGAGGTCTCGATCGCCCAGTGTCAGCCTAAAGCGAGACCGCACCGACGAGCACGGTACCGACATCGGCAATAAAAGACGTGATACTGGAGAACATAAACTCTCCTCTCTCCCCACTTCTCCATCGAATCAACACCCGACTTCCTTTACCGCTTCGAGCACTGCCAGTACCCCTCAACCCGTTACGCCCTCCGTTTCGATGGGACCCCCGTCGCATGTTCCACCCAATACAGATCCACGGCGACAGATGACAATAATGCGCCCTCCAATACAACCCCAACAAAATCCTCAGCCCGTGGTTCAATCCAACAATATGCAACCCAACCCCACCGTTGCACAACCCACTAACCCCCCTACCAACACCATGCCCGCCAACATCCCACCTCAGGTTGCTGCCATGGGTGCTGCCGCCGTGCAATACTACCAAGTACTTCAGAACCCGTCCCACCCGATGGTTCAATACATCACGAACACTTTCCCTGGGTTTCAATCTTTGCCTATTAACCAGCAGATCATGAAGATGCATCAAGTTCAGGTAAGTTTTTCCGTCCTCGTTTCCTTGTTATACGGTTCTTGACCACTCCCGGAAGTCCGTCATCTCAAGGGGCAAGACTCAAGTGGTACAACGTCCTCCCCAGCCCAGCACTGGCAGCCAAGGCAACCCCGCCGCTGGAAATCAATTCCGAACTCCAACAGGGATGCCCCCTCAAACTCAAGGTGTGCAACAGCCCGGAATCTCTTTCCCTCAAACCTTCGATAATGGGATGGTCAACACAGCTGGCCAAAATATGGTTTCCCAACAGCAGACGGCACTCCCTACGGTTCCAAACCTGAACACGATGACGGCTAATCACCGCCAGTTCCTCATGATGCAGCAGATGAGGGCCGGGGGTTCGGGAAATGCCGCTAATCCGCCACTGCTGAATGCACAAACCGCCCCTTCTCCCGAGAGGGTACGAACAGACCAACCACGAATGTCACCGGGGTCGCCGCCATCCCAGTTACCGATGGGAGGGATGGACATGAATTCATTCCCGATGATGAGATCGAATTCAACCGTCCCAGGGATTGCTCGGAGCACTCGATCACCAACGGACCCCACCGGCCTTCAAGGGAGAGTAATGTCGAATAACCAGGAAGAGATGCAACGAACTTTCGTCGCCCAACAACAGAGGAATATGATGATCGCCCAGGGTAACGCTGGGTTTGTCAATCCTCAGCAGATACTAGCCGGTGGGAACGTTGGAAACTGGCAGCAGCAGGTTGGCGGTGGGATGGGGGTGATTGGTCAACAACCCCAACAGCAGCAACAGCAACAACATCAGTCACCGACGCAGTCTCAGAACTTTGGGATGCTACCCGCACAAGCAGGGAATTTCGGCTCGCCGATGGTCCCACAACAACAATGGAACACTGCTGGCGGTTCGATGCAATATCCTTTCCCGACCTCACCTTCGCCCGGAGGAACTGTCCCTCAGCAACAGCAGATCAGCCCTCACTCGACAATGATGGATCCTTCGGTTGTGGGGAATTTTGACTTTTCGAGTTGGACTAATCAGATGTAAACCTGAAGGCTCTTGTTCTGTTTCCGTTGTATCGCTTTTGTTTGTTCGCGGCTTCTTACATATGCTTATTACCCTATGTAGACCCCCGCATTCCCTTCTTCTCAATCTTCGTACAATACATACCTATGTTTAAAAATCGCACTGTTCACCGCGGCGATCGATCGGCTGAGCGCCGAGAGCCACCTGGAAACAACTCCCAGGCGCATGGACCGTAGAACCCGTTGCTAACCACCATTTCGACCTTAAAAGGAACGGAGAATGACCTTCTCACAGCTATCCGCGCACGAGAAAGACGCATTCTTCAGTCTTCTGGACGAGTTCGGGAATCTGCTGTTCTCTCGCATCTGGTCGAGCGTACTCATGCCTTGATCCCGTGTGTCTAGGTACTTCGCGTCCCGTCCGGATTTGCTGGGTAATATCGCCAAATCACAAGGGGTCAAATCTGCAACCAGTGCGGCGCACAATGCATTCAATAATCCTGCTATCAGGAACTCCGCAATTGACACTGTTAAGACCGGTCTAAATTCTTCCCAAGGGAGTTGGAACGCAAGGCGGGAGGCCAGCCCAGAGCCGGTGAGTGCACGTCCTTTAAACGTAGCGGAACAATGATTGAGTAAGGTGTACCATCAGGCGGAGGAAAGAGCTCACAATGCACCTGGCCGTGTGGCGGCAGCAGCGGCCTCGTTTATGTCTAACCCGAGATTTAGTGGCTCTCCCACCCCCACTTCGACAGGCCCCCCGAAACCACCCCAACCACCTGCCAGAAAGCCTTCGACAAACTCAGCCGCCGATGACTCAAATTCCCCTCCTCTAGCGAACAAACCTCCTCTCGTACAACGCCGGGAGTCCACGACAGGTCCATTATCCACTACCAGGGTTCGTGCCCTTGCAAGGTCACCATCGTTTCTCGACTAATCGCATTATCAGACGTTCGGCAGCGATGTGGATGTATCCTCTGCCAAGGGATTCTTCACCTCTATCAGGAACTCTTCCAAGAACCCCAACCAACCCTTGGCCACACCATCATCTTTTTTGCCTCCCACGTCTTCAGGGACCCAGAAAAAGCAGTTCGCCCCACCCCCTGTGAGACGAGTCACCTCAGATTCTTCCCCGGCCCCTACCACTCTAGCCCCCACACCGCCCGCTCCCCCTCCCCCACCACCACGTAAGAAGGAAGAACCTGCTGGAGAATGGGCAAAGGTTTTGTACGATTTTACAGGTGATGTGAGCATCGACCTCTTTCTGTGCAATAACTCGCCTCCCCGGCTGATTTACCCCCCCCCCTAGCAACCTGATGATCTTGATGTCGAGGAATCACAGCGCGTCCTTATAGTGGAGAGACCTTCGGAGGATTGGTACGCGTACCTGTGGGTCATCGTGCTCTCACTTTACTCATTTGCTGTGCAGGTGGATGGCCGAGTTGAACGGAAAACGGGGCACCGTCCCAGCTTCCTACGTCGAGCTCTTGTGAAGGTAGTCACCACAGTAAGTACCCCCGTTCTGATTTTTATTTGGTCTGAGGACGACCACAAGGGCCGTTTCCTCAGTTTCTTTCAGTGGACCACGATGCGGGTTCCCCCGGCTGGATTCAAGCACTCACGTTCACCAATCCTTAGCGGGGGGGGGGTCGTATTTCTATAATGCGTAAGAGGCCAAAATAAGAGCCATGAACCATATATAACTATACAGGAGAGCACACAATGTTAAAACTACATGTGGTAGAAGGGACGATGCGAGTTCGGGAGAGAAACCTAGGGGGGAGGTTTTGCCATTAGGGGGGTGTCTTGTGAGTATGAAAAAGTATACCGATAAAACGAACAACTACAAAACAAGTTCTTGGACGACAATGCAAGCAAGACTGACAGATGCGGAGTGCGAACAGGAGACGGGTGTTTTACTGTTGCTCGGGCGTGAGCGACGAGGGTGCAGGCCAAGGAGAGACGGAACCATCGAGCATGATTCCACTGATGCGAGAATAGACCGCTGCAGGGAATTGTCTGGCCTGCATACTTTCCAAGAGCGCGACAGCCTCGTCACGGTTCCCGTTCCCAAGTTCCGCTCGAATCATAGCTTCCCAGGTTGATGGCTAGGGTAGTAATGAGTGAGCATCGTTGAAATGAAAAGGCTCATGTCTGAATAAACTTACCTCACGGTACACAGGGGCGTGTGGGTGAATCGGTGCCGTGGCATCAAGTTCATGAGGGGCGTGGTTGTTTGGGGCAGCGACACCGGTGGGCGGGTCAAGCAAACCCGCAAACACATCACGTGCCTTGTCCAGTTCACCTGCGACGGCGTAACCCTTGATCAGGAGATTGGCAATGTACGCTGTCATGTGCACCCCGCTCGACTGGAATCGGTCCATGTAGAGCGGAATAAGGTCTGTCCTCCGAAGGGTGACGAAGACGTTGATCAAGGCCTCATATGAAACAGCGTCGGGCATGGGGCCGTCTTTTCGGGTCGAAGGGTGGGACGCGATGCTTTCGAAGACCTCAACCGCGCGGTCGAGATCCTTTTGAACGCACCCATAAGCGTTAATCAGGGATCCCCAATGGGTACCCAGAACCTGGACGGACTTGTCGGCGCAGAGTGTTGCGAAGGTTTGTTCCATTGCAGTGACGTTTACGGGTTCTATGGTGCCATGTGCATCCATTAGGAGCTTGGACCCAAGATTAGCGTGTTAAGGGACATGCAGATAGGAGCCGGACAAACCTTATATGTGTGAGCGGTGGGACGGACACCCGCAGAGACCATGGAATCGTAGTAGTGGAGAACCTTCTCGCGATTACGCTTGGTATAAGTGTAAAGCTGCATCATCGTGTTGAATGGGGGAACTCTTGGTTTGAAGTTGGGTTGCGAAGACATCTCCTCGAACAGAGCCTCGGCGGACTCGACGTCCCCAACCCTCGAGCAAGCGCCGATCACCGCACCGTAACTGACGGAAGACGGCCAAAAGCCGTTTGCCTTCATCTTGGAGAATAACTCCATGGCGAGATCGGCCTTCCTGGCCTTGGCCAGCTTTGAGATCATGGTATTGTAGAGGTAGACATTGGGAACAACACCATGAATCTGGGATTCGCGGTAGAGAGTGTAGGCGTTGGAGCTGTCATCGGTGGTGTCCTTGACGCAGCTGATCAGAGCACCGTAGGCGTCAGCGCTGGGTGTGCCGCCGTGCTCGAGGATTCTGAGACGATGGTTGTGAGCACCGTCAACGTCACCAGCATGAGCCAAGGCGATGACCATGTGGTCCTCAATCTGGTACCACGGGCCATTAGGGTCTTCACCCCGAGCCGCCTTACCCATCGTGATAGCGTGCTGGGCAACTCCGTAGACGAAGTTGACCTTCTCGATCTCCCCAGCACGACCAAGAGCGTTGATGAGTCTACCGAAGGTGGCGGTGACTGGGTAGAATCCATCGGTGTAACCTGTGATGAACTTCTCGTAGGCTTTGATGGGTGCCATCGTTTTGAAGTTGTTCAGGTGCCCATCGATTTTCTGGCTGAGAGGGGTAGAGACACGATAGGTTGCGACGGCGGTACCAGAAGATGGGGTTGACGGTTGGGAGACTTCCTCAACGGGAGCGTCGGTGGTAGCCTCGGGGACAGGCGTATGGGCAATGAGGGAGACCTGTTCCTGAACGAATGGCTGGTTCCACAAAGCAGGCCAGGGTCCTCCAAGTTTCTCAAGGACAGCCTGGAGGGACTCGGAAGGATACCAGATCTGAAGGCCGCGCAGAACTCCATCAACGGCAGTAGGAGACAACTCCGACAGATCCTGGAGGTGGCTAGCGATATCGGTGAGGAGGGTCTCGAACCGAATGAGTGGGTGCGACTCTGGTTGATCGCCTATGGGCCCGTTGGTATAAATGATACGAACACCAGCTGCGATGAGAGTCTCCGCGTCAGAAACAGTGAGATGAGCGGTTTGTCCACTTTTCTTGGAAACTTCGTAAATGGAGAGGTAAATTTCAGCCGCTTCAGCGGAAAGACCCTTGTCTAGGCCGTTGGCTATCGAGACAAATTCCTTGGCAACGGCGAAGGGTGGGGGAACCTGGCGGTGGAGAATCCATTCCGTCGCGTCCGACACGCGGTCGCGCAAAGCGTAGAGCAACCTGGACTGAGTCAGAGTCAATTCGGTCCCAGGCTGAGGAGTTCCAACCACCGCCTGATGGGCACAAACGTAGGTTTGAAGGAACTTGACAGCCTCGTCGAATCGACCAACACGTCCGTAGAGCTTAACAATCCTTTGCATCATATTGCTGGCGGTCTTGTCCATTGTGGTGATCCAATCACGAGGATCTCCTACGATCTTCTCTACGACATGGTCGACCTTATGCTGGATGTCGGTTGGCGCAACACTCCGGTTCCAGTGTAAAGCCTCCAAGTGAGCAATGTTTGCCCAGGTGACGAGTTTGTGAGCAGTTCCAACAACCAGGGGGCTGTCTCGGGTATTCGTCGAGAGCCACTGAGAGTACAATGAGTTTATTTCGTCGATCATGTTCTTCTCAGCCAAGGCGCCAACGACGACGTTCCACAATTTGGCATCCGGACGAGGAGGTGTAGAAAGGGGAGCGAATGCGTCTTCGGCAACAGTGGTCTCCTGCAGGAGCCGTCGGAACCATTTAAGGGCAGTTTCGACGTCTTCGTTGTTGCAGAATCCGACGATGACGGCCCAAAAAGTCGACAATGAGGGATGTGGGATGGAAGGATCAGAGGAGTCCAACATAGTTTCCAAAACCGTCAGCGCTTCCGTCTGGCGACCGGTACGGAAGTAAATTTCGATCATCATATTCCAAGGTGCGTGGGCGGGGGCCTTGGTAAGATTACTGGAACCGCGAATTGGCTTGTAGGAAACATTCCCAAGCTGGGCAGCCTTCTTAAACCCGGAAAATGTTTCCTCGGCGGCGGCGAGGTTCTTGGTCTTCAAGTAAAGTCCCATCATGTCGAAGTAAGCCCTTGAGGGAATCTGTGAACCGTGCTCCTTCTCCAAGTATGAGAACACCCTCAGAGCGGCATACCCGTCCAAATGACGAACACAGCCGTGTAAGAGATGGGCATGCACATCCGAGGAGATCCCGATGCGAGCCTTGTTGGCGGCTTGGAAGACGCGGACGGCGTTTCGGAGGTTGCGCTCGGAGTACAATCTTGAGATGGCCTTGACGTCCTGATCGTGGTGCTTCGGGATCGTCTTTTTGTTAGCCTTGCGGACAGCAATGTTGTCCTTGTGACGGGAAATAGCGGTTGTGACCTCGGAATCACGGTCGAGGAGGGTGAGGATCAGAATTTCGTAAGCCCGAGCGGAAGGGGATATATCGTGTTGGACCATCTCGTCGAACAGTTTGGTCAGAAGGGAGATATCAGCCTCGCTCTTGTAGGCAGCAGCAACCGCTTGGATGGCGGCCTCGTACACAGCGGCGTCCTGAGGAAGTTGGTCATTTTCCAACAGCTGGTTGACATACGCGCAAGCCGTGCTGTCCTTTTCGCTTAGATACCGTGTCAAGTTGGCTCGGATCTGGGTGGTTGGGTCCTCGATCGGAGGCGCAACGGATCGAGGAGCAGAGGGATCCGAGGATAGGGCAGGTTGGGGGTGAACAGAAGGAGAAGGGGCATCGCCCAAAGGAGGTGATATGGTGACGGAGGAGGTTGAAGCGCGCCTAGAGAGTTTCGGACGCGACTCAAGAGGAGTCGGGTCCGCCACAGTTTCATCGACCGCGGTATTGTTGGGAGCGAAAGCGTGATTTGCACGAGCGTGAGTCTGGACGACCTCCAGAACACCGGGGCGATTGCCAGTTTTCGTGTTCTCAACCTGTCCTCGAGAGCCTAGGATGAGACTGTGGGATCGTGGACGCCGTAAGGTTGACGAAGGTCTCTTGGCGGGCTTTACGGGTCCGGGGCGGAAGAAAGGATCCTCCGTGTCGTCGGTTTGGTTGAGACCCGAGTCGACAGCAGAGGCTTGACTGGCCTGAGTTAGGGACCGACCAGCACCCTACAGAACACGACCCACACGTTTAATACGATATATGGAAATTAGTGACATGAAACCGACCTGGTACCCATGATAAAACTTGCTACTCGACTGGTACTTTGCTCCACCTGCACCAGTACCAGCGCTGCCCCAGCTAGAACCTGACGCGTTTACTCCGGACCAGTTGGCGGTTGTTGTCGTACCGGTGGACGATGACTGAAGAACATTGCGAAAAGCGTGTCCGGAACCCTGGACGGCGGCAACCGCGCGGGTGGTGTGGTGAATAAGTTGAGTTGCGACCTTTGGAAGCATTGCTGCCCTTGAACGTCGCGGCGACTGTGAAAACTGGACAAGAGGGACAACTACACAGCGTCCCCGTGATTGTTGGTCGAAGTGGTGGGGGAAGAATTTATGACTCGCAGGACGGCCTGTCACTTTTCAACGTCTTGCTTGCACGGACGATCACGGACATCTGATTTGTAACAAGCATGCGCAGTATATCAAACAGAAACTATCCGCCACTGGCCAACGATGTCTCCCCACTCATGACTCTCCTCAATCTCCTCCATGTCCTCCTCAGTTCCAAGGCGAACACCAGTCCAGTCCGAAAACTTCACAGTCACTTGATTTTCGTCGCAACTGACAACGGTGCCGACGTGCAGCATCACCTCGGGTGTAACCGTAACGGGATTGATCCCGAGGGCCTAACGAGTCCATTCATTGGCTCCGTTCCGTCCGGATTCAAGCGAACGACAGAGTTGGACTCACCTTCCACCCTACGATTGTTCCGGTGGGCAATCCGGTCACGCTGCTGACCAGCCCCAATGAATCCCACTTGGCCTGTATTGTCGTGCGGTCGATTTCCCCGGCTGCGCGACCCACAGGCGGCGTTTCCGACCGCTTGGTTTCTGGAATGACAGGCTTTGGTTTCTTGTTCGGTCGCAACCCCTCCTCCACATCAACGCTCGTTACGAATACATTCGGCGGAAGCAAGCCTTTCTCCTGCTTCTCCGACGGCGGAACCAACCGCGGGGCAGGTGCCTGGTCCCGTCCGTTCAGGGCGGTGTTCGGATCGACCTGTTCCGAGAAAATGATCTTGGGAGGGACCTGCTTCCCCATCGCGTTCTTGAATCCTTTTTTCTTGTTCTTGTTCGACAAAGACCCCATCGTTAAATCAGTAAACCCTCCATGAACACCCGCAACTGATTGAGCGCTGGCCACTGGAACTTCAATGCTGTTGTGGCTCCCAAGGGGGATCGCATTTACCCCCACTGTGGGGTTGTCCGGGTCTTGCACGACTGTACTCTGCTCGTGTTGTAACTTTCTCCGGCGCCGAATGTTCCGGCTATGAGTAGCCGGTTTCCCCATTCCAGGTGGAACAAATGGTCTGCCGACACCGGTCAATAACATCCAACCACAAGGCACAGAACGATTACCGCTGGTTTGGTGGTTGCCGCTCCTTTCGCTTTACTGCCTTGGATTTCGAAGGAGACGCATCAGGATCCGACGAGGAGCTGGTGGTGGACTCCGAGTCTGACGAGGATCCTGACGAAGACGACGAAGACTCTGAGGACGAGGTGGTCGAGTCCGAACGTTTCCTCTTTCTGAGTACTACACACTATTTGTAAATTGTGAATGTTCGGAAAGTTTTAAAGCACCGTACCTGAAGTTTGGATACGAGAATCAATCCGTTTGACGCTTTGAGGCCGGTGAACACGGGGGTATACAGCCCAGAGAGAATGCTTGCTTACTGCACTAGGTCATTCTCACGGACGACGTCAATGGGCAATGCGTCGAGGAGCTCGAAGCCATCCACAAAGAGTTGAATTTGGTTGCTTCTCAGTCCCTTGAGAGCTGGGATTTGGGTACACAACGAGTGCTTAAGGCTGCTGACGGTTGCAGCAGAAGGGAGGGAGCTCAAGCTGGACCAAACCTTCGTGAGCGACAGTGGTGGAGCAGTCGAGACACGAATCCTCATCGTGCGTGATCGAGAGTGGTCAGACGCGATCGACTGCAATGGGCTGTGGCGATGGGATTTCAAGCGTGTGTACCAAGTGTACATGATTTCTATGACTTGTCCTCTTCCTCCTTCTCCTCTTTTTGCATGCTCATCGCGATGGCTCTCTGGATAGCTTCTTCTTCGTCGTCATCATCCCCGCCACCCTCCTCCATGGGCACATCATCTGCCTCAGACATCGCCAGCGCCTCTCTCAACATCGCCGCCTCTTCTTCATCCGTCGGGTCCGCGGGGACGGTTTCTGGAGCAGGCGCAGACACGGCGGCTTTCGGCGTATGTGGTTCCGGCGCTGGGGCGGCTGTTGGCTGCACGACTGCCGCTTGACGTGCCTGTTCCTCTTCCATTGACATCCGCAGAGCCTACAAAATCTAAGTGAAACCCAGCGCCAAAAACAACCCGATAGGATTACAAACCATAGCAAGCTCGGGGTCGAGACTAGGGTCCACCCCAAATTCAAACTGATTGGCGGCACCACCTTCACCCTGACCAGACGGACCAGCCTCTCCCATAAGTTCATCCGGTAAGCCACGGTCCGCTGCCAGCACAGCCGACGACAGTAGGGCGTCAGATAACAGCAATTGGCCCGGTTGTACAGCGATATAATGGCTAGGCTAGATGTAAGATAACCGTACACCATCCAAGGTCAAGTTGATCACATACGAGTTGTCCGCACTTGAGGCGGTCTCGGAGAACGTCTTCAATACGTTCAGTGGACCTTCCTCGATCCCATCGCCAAATGCGACAAAGTCCACAGCAACGTTGTTCTTCTTCAACTTCTTGGCTAGCTTAACTATGCTCGATTCGTCCGCTGCCTGGCCACTGAGCGGTGATCCGACAAAAACGACGATCCTTTGGCGCAGGTTCTTATTCTGCCGGTGCTTTAGAGCAAGTTGGGCGACCGCAATAGCTGTTGTGATGTCGGCCTCTCCCCCGATTTTGTCGGAAGTGGAATGTACGGCCTGGAGGATCTGCCCGAGCTCTTTCGTGTGTGTTACAAGAACCTCCGGGCTGGTGTTGATTCAAATTGTCAGAAGCGTGGCAGCTTGGAGATATCGTGAGGCGGAAACGTGCCCTTTGCCAGCCATTGTCATGATCCCGACCGTGTTTTCAGGATTCGAGTCGATCTTTGTCCGGAAGACGGTGTTGACGGCATCCGCCTGCGCTCCGAACCTGCTTGGGAGATAATCTCCGTTGCGCATGTACTCCGAGTTGTCGATAATCATCATGGTGGCTTCCAATGGCATCTTGGGTTTGTGGGCAGGGTGGATGTGAGGGTATGCGCGTTCGAGTGAATGACCGCAACTTGACTTACGCGGCCCGGTTAGACGTGACCCTAACCCTAACTTCTGTCTCTCACGGCAATGATCGTGCAAATCGTTATCTGTTTCCATTTACATGCAACACACTTCTTTACACCAAACCTCCACCGGGCATGCCCAGGCGTTGGACAGATCTGGACTCAGTGAGGACTGTTCTCCTCCCGACTATCGCACGACCTGATGGTCCGATGTTCCTTAGGATGAATACAGACTCCCTCAAGGCCTCAGGCGAGTAGGTTATGATGCCGATGAACGTCGACATTACTTTCGCGACGGAGACGGTCGAATGTGGCGGAGCGAACCAGGGAACGAGTATGGCGTCCTGGCTCCCGTCAGACCCGAACCACCCGTTACCATTCCTCGGCGGCCGCCTGACCTACAGCCACCTCCACCCTATTCTAAGGAACCCATTCGTGAGCCACGACCCACGCACTGCCAATCGCACCGATTGACATATGGCCAGACGACCCACCTTCAAAGGAATCCACCTCTACATTCAAGTCCTTCACGGATATGCTCAGTTCGCGTCAAATCACCTCTGCCTCCTCCTCAGCCCCAAAGAGATCACACACAATAAGCATCCCTTCCGTCACTTCACTGAAGCGGTCATCCACCACCGCCGCTTCATTCATTAGGTCACGGGGAAAGTATTTTATCAGGCCTGGGCGCCCGAGGGAACCATCACACAACGATGACAGCCAGCGCTCCTCCCACACCGCCAACCACCGGCGCATCACCTCTCCCGTGGCTGTTACCGCTTACATGACGGGTAGGATGAAACCGGGTGCCGAGCCTGTGAATGGAAACCCTCGGCCGCCTCAGGAGGCGGCAGGAGACGACCGGCATGAGTAGGGAAATTGGATGAGTAGCCAAGAAGCTACGGTCGATTCTGTGGTTTTGGCATTTGCACCTCGGATTCAAGTATTTATGGTGTTCTGGTAATCCCACTGTCTGACTTTACGCAGGTGAGACTGATCCGTGACTCTTTGAGCTTTACGGGTCACCAACCAGACCCATCTTTTGTAAGCACCCTTCACCACGTCGGTTCCCGACGAGAAACGCGTAAGAGGAGATTGGCGGATTGGGAAGCGAGTCCGCGCGGGATCCCCTTGATCGATGGCTGACAAAGCTTATATAAGAGCGCGTGATTGCAAATCAGGGACAGTTGGTAAGTATGAGCCTTACCCGTTCCTCTCGCATCGCCTCACCCCCGATCTGCATTCCTGGGCCACAAAGTTTGTGGAAACGATCCCAAATTGTTCTTGGGGGATCTCTGGCGAGCACTGCCGGCGTTGTGCGGTCGTATTCCCCTTCGGCTGACCCTTGTTTGGCATAGAGACCTCAGATCGGCACCGCCCGGTTAGAGTCAGCAGACTGTAGTCACCAAAGCTATATAAGAAGGCACGGACTGTCCGGTAGCAGTGATACTCACGCGTTGCCCCTCCCTTGCTCACCTCCCAACTAACTCATGCCTCGCCGTTGGTCCGACCTTGATAATGTAAGCCCTTGCTCTCCTCTTATGCGCTGCCGTGATTCAACCCTTGTTCTAGGATGTCCACCGCCTACCACCCGGCTTCACGCGGACCGGTTACGACTCAAATACACGCAGGTACCACTTCACTGACGCCGAGGGTCGCGTGTACAAGGGCGAACCAGGAGAAGAGTTTGGTGGCCACTTAACCTCGATGAATACAAACGATCCCTCTATGATGCGTCGCTTTGCTCCAGACGATGATGAGGCCGAGGACGAGGAGGAGAATGTAGTTGGTGCGTTGGTCCGACCGAATGAGCTATGATCGCCCCGCCGACGCTCTTGTACTCAGATAGCCCTACTAACTCCTCGGAAGCGGGTAGCCCTCGGCTTGTCTTCACGACACCGGCTGGCCAGACCACACAACCCGTCCCGCCGATCGTGTCCTCGTTCTCAGATTTCCTTTCTTCCAACCAGATGGCTGCTGCGACCTCCCCAAAGCTTCCCCAAACGAAACCATCGAATCGTGGCCCCAAGTTCTCTCTGAAGAGGACTACTGCTTCGATTATGGCGTTCCGTTCCGCAAAATCGAAGAACGCTGCCACCCTTCCAATTCTTCCCTCCCCTGAGGTGGATGAGTGGGGTACTGTCGTACAGTCTCCCCACAGTGCAAAATTTTGATGTGTCTTTCGCTTCTCTTTTTTTTTCGGGTCCCTCGGTTGTAGATAGGAAATGGATACGTACATGTACGTGTATTATGTAGCTATCATGCAGCGGGGTATGTAATGACTCGTGACCTTCACACACGATACCCAAACGTTGCGCGCGGAGAAAGAACCGAGATGGTGTGGCCAACGGGTTCTCTTTTGCATCTACCATCCTTTGCTACCATGTTCGACGAAAGGCGTTCGTGCATCTGACACCTAGATGGTCAAATTCTACTTACCCCCCTCATTTTAACCATTGAATTCCACGACTTTTCTAAGCCCCCCCGCCCCACCGGTTCCAGGTCATGAAGTTCTCCGGGGGACGTAGCAAGCTTGAAAAGGATGACGAGAGACCTTTATGGTCCAGGGTCTTAGCGACTTTTTTAAAACAACTCTCCGCCAAAAACCTTATTTCACGCAAGTCCGTTACGTGTCACACTGTGACATCCCTTCTTGTTTTTTTCGATGGCTATACACTCCACTCGTGTGGAGATCTGACTACGCCAGACCATTTGGCTTGATGACTTTACTGTTATCCATACATAGTGTTCTACACAGTTCACCATTTGTTGTGCACTCTGTTATTCTGTGAATACCATGTGCGCGGTCCCGGGCTTTGCCGCTTGCCGGCCCTACACCTTATCAAGTCAGCCATCAAAAATTATAAAGACGGATACCTCAAATTCGACAATTTCACGGCGAAGGTCATCTCCCAACTTCCACGGCCCTTGACGTCAGCCCTCCGTCTCGCGTGGCGCTGCCCGGGCTTTCTCGCCCTGGAGGACCGGCACTAGTACCAAAACCGAATGGGATTTGGCTTAAACGGTCGGGTGGCGCTACGGACTTAGGATGTGGGACGTCAACGTTTTGCCGATGCCCTCACGCTTTCCAAACTTTGAACACCTTTGTCCAGAAACGAAACCGCCGGGACCCCGACCATCGTCTGGGGCCCGAAACGATCCAATTCACCGTGCCTGGGGCCGTTACGAATTTGGAAAGTATTCTACCTTGGCCGTGGAAAGTCATTCGTTTTGACATTGCGGCCTCCCTATCCTTGCTCACGTTTTGACGGCGTTCGATATACGACAACTGGGGTCCGTGCGAAAGCGGTCATAAGTA
>Ga0307517_10005819_pt1 | contig 18440 bp, 9 predicted proteins | sample 23_EM_MG_FD_194515 | JGI IMG/M metagenome (GOLD analysis project Ga0307517, IMG submission 194515) | Populus trichocarpa ectomycorrhiza microbial communities from riparian zone in the Pacific Northwest, United States - 23_EM | ecosystem: Host-associated > Plants > Roots > Unclassified | place... | reverse complement strand
CATTTGGCTCTCAAATTGATAAGAAAATGGTACAGTATTTTCATATACAAATCTGCTTTCAGAGCGTGGAAATAACTTGCCTCTCTCAGAATGTATAGCCACTTGCTATGATTATATAATCATAGCAAGTGGCTATGGCTTTCCGTGAGCAGCAACTTCTTTCCACGCATAGCAGCTGCTATGATTATATAATCATAGCAGCTGCTATGGCCCACAAACACCAGAACTGCGCCACGGTGAGCGGCACAGCCAGAAGTCACTCATTACATAAGGCCACGCATCGGTGTGATGCACGTGATGCTTGAAAGTCCGAAATCGTGATCTATCTAAGTTTGCATGTCTTTGTCATCGGACAGTGGCCGGTATCACAGCCACACAACTTTATCACTCCGCTATCACCGGCTATACTTTTCTTTCTCACCATGACCAAACTTCAAGTTTACATTGTCGCCCTATATCTCGACAGTTGCACTGAGTTTGGATAGGTAATTGAGGAGGAGTTTCGAATAGTCGAGTATGTTCCTCATATCTAGACCGCGTTTGGGTTTGGTATTGGACAGGGAGAACGCCCCACGAGCGCATTAGGAATGGTTGCTATCCTTTCTTCCAACTGCACCGAATGGTAAACTAACCCTCCCCGTGACTCATCTTCCCCTCCACTTCAAGTTCTCGTGATACTTGTTAACTTCCAAATTCTATCACTTCTGGCAAGGAGGGAGGCACGTGAACAGGTTCGACAAGCAGTAAGTTCCCACTTCATGTCGACTCTCATTCATAAGAATTTTCACCTCTTTAACTCGGTTCCAATTTTTCCCTGGCGCCAGCGCTTGTTGGGACAAACACAACCCGCTCCACGACGTTGATTGGGAGTTCGTTTCCTCCTCCGTCGACTCGCATCGGTTGGATTTCTGGCGTATACAGTCGTAATATCTTGATCCTTGAGTTTGAGCGCTGGAACCGCTTGACATTATGCCACTGAAGACAATTGCCGCATGAAAGAGTCGAGTGTGTTTGAGTATCTCATCAGAATTCAATGTCGTCGACGAGGGGGTTCCTGGTTTGTCGAATTGGGACACGAAGACAAAAGGCGTTAGATTTGAGAACGGAGGAGGAGAAAATTTGAAACACTTACAAGCCATTCTGACGTCACAGGTTCGGTGGTTCGGTTGCTCGGTGTTTGGTTCGGTGGCTAATATGCCTTTTTCTTCACCAGCCCTTTACAAGCCCTGGTTCCTGAGGTCGCCACTCATAACGCTTCGAGCTACATCCTACAGAAGACTACTTCTTTTTCAATTGCTGTTCTGGAGTCACGAGATACAACAGTATGCAGGTGGGCATCTCATTTTATGGTGGATCAGGATAAGTATGCGGGTTTGTGCGATGCGCAGAGATACATCATGATACCCATCCGCTGTTCTGTCGTCGCTCACTTCACAATTATTGCCCACAGATTTGGCCTCTATCACCGTTCCCTGCGTATCATTATTCATACGACCCCTCTTTCTTTCGTCAATGTCCCAACATCAAATTTTACTCCTGGACGTTACCCGATTTTGACTTCTTTCTGACGACATCCACCTATCGTTGAAATTCGCTGAATATCGGCTAAGATGCCTTATTCAATCTTCAAGTAGCCGCGCACATCGAGAACACGCCTTGAAACCTACTATTGTACCTGTTCCCCTCCGTCCGCGCGCACAATGATGCCTGTTAGTTGCGACCGTCGTCTCCCTTTTTCTCGCAGAGGAATCATTGGGAGAAGGGATGGGACATGAAAAGAGGGATATTTCAGCGAAAATGAGATTTCTTGCAAGGGAATAGTCAATGGTTAGTCCTTTCCTTCTTCCGGATAGTCGATCCTCACACCTTCAACAGCAGTGACGCGTAACCTTTGAATCCCACATGGAGAAACCTTCCCGAAGTCATTTTCATTCATATAAATTACCCATTGCTTCTCTTTCAACGTCCATCGCATCGTGTCGAGGTTGACCTGGGAATGCTGAGTTGGGATGAACAGACGGGCTATAAGCACCGGCTAGCGAAGCCGCTCGGTTGGCGAACAACTAGTAGGATTCGCTCACATGGTCAGTGGTTTCCCTTGTCGATTTACTTTATTTCCTTATGGCAGTTATATTGTAAAATAAATAACCGTTGAAAAACACATACGTTGGATCAACTTTTGCACAAGTTAACGCCGCGATGCCTTTTTTTGCACAGGTTAACTACCCACGCAAGGAAAACCTTCACAGGTTCTAGTACAGACGAAATCACACAGGTTTGCTGCAGCCGTGAATCTTTCACACATGTCACATTCCAAATTCACACAGATTGACGCTCGACCACTTACAGTAATCTTGAATTCTGGGGTATTTGCGGACTTAGTATAGGTTAAGTATTACCAAAAAATGATAAATCTATTATCTAGCCCATACAATACACTAATTGGGTAATACATTATGCGCCCCGCATGCTTGGAGGTGCTAAAACAGCGAGCTTGGCAGTAGTGGTGGTTGGGTATGGGAATACGCGAACGGGCAGAGGAGTCGTCAAGTGGCTGGCTAGGCAGTGGGCCCTATTTTGGGTGTGGGATGGTGAACGAGACCCAGGGGTCGTCGATTGCTCAAATTGGGGTTTTTGGCCTCTAGGATGTACAACTACTCACCTGACTCTCATCCGATTTCCCTCGGCTTCTATTTTTTCATAGATATTACCATCGTCGTCGTCAGCGTTCTGGTTTGTCATAGAAGCCCCAAGGAAGAGGGGCGATCGTCTCCCACTACCTGGCACTGGCATTAGCGAACAGATGGGCTGGAGATTACAGCGAGACCTACCTGGTGTCGCCCGTGAGGTGCAGGAGGTGAGGCCTGAGGGAGCGAATAGGACGGACGAGCGGTGGTGGTGGTGGTGAGGAAGGAACCGGCCACGCACAATGTATTTGGTCGGGCCAAATTTAAAATAAAGGACAATATTCGCAAACAGGAATTGTGGGAATCTTCTCTTTTGGGGTGGCGCTCGCCAAGCGGTCGCACATGTGTAAAAGAAAACGTCCAGGTGAACTTGCGTAAAAAAGGAAAGCAACATGTGTAAGATTAAAATGGTGCACGCAACATGTGCTTTTTTACTATAAATCTTATACTCAAACATGTGTGTATTTTTCTCTAAACAACATGGTGTTTTTCTCGGTATTTATTTTACAATATATCGCCCATATTTCCTCACTGATTATGTACCCAGACAGAGACGATCTCGTTAGTGGAGGGCAAGAAGGCTGCCCTTCTACATGACGAACGGCATTGCCATTGCGTTGCGACGCATACTAGGCTAGTCGACTGCATACTCGCCTGAAAACCATCTACCCGCAAAGCATGAACCTCCTCGATCTTTGTTGCGTCTATGCACCTTGTTGTAACACATATCCAATAGCAGCAGCGCGCATTATACCTCGAGGAAACTGGAGCGACGATACCGCTAATTCTCCTCCTATTCCACTATCTCTCCCTTCAACGAAACGACCGAGCGGCAGGATGTATTTGGCCAGTCGTGTTATTGTGGATCTAAGTAAAGACTGCCGACTCGACCAGCGACAGGTGCGAGAAATTTTTAACGGCCGCATGATCATATATCCATTAAATGCCGGAGACAACCAGCGCCCCTAAGGCGAGGAGGTGTGTACTTGAACAGTCCTTTCCCAAGTCCCCCTAGTTGGATCGTCACGCTTCCAACAGCGGCGGCGCGTCTTTGTACTCCAGAAGAGAGGGAAATTGGCGGAAGGGTACTGGACAGACGAGTTACCGAGCTTATGTCACTCGAGTCATCAACTCCATCGCTTGGTGACCCCGACATCTCCCTATGCCGTTGACGACGGAGATCTTGCTGTGTTCAACAATAACGAGTCGAATAAGAAGGCAAAGGAGGACTGGGCGACTGAATCTGATGGGTAATCAAGGGGATGCACTCTTATAGGTCAGTGGTTTCCCTCCTCGATTTACCCTATCTCCTCAATGACTATGTGTCCCAGACAAAGGACGTATGAATAATCGTCATCGAGGCGGAATGGGGCCACCTACCCGCATCCTCTACACGACTTTATAAAGCCACCATCGGACGGCGACGCGGTCCCATGCCTGAACCAACGTTCTCGTACTTACTCCAAAACTGCCTATCGATGAAGTCGACCGAACATGGAATCTGTAAAGTATCGGCGTTAATTCGGCGTGGAGAGGCACAAGACGAATCAGAGAGTTCGGAAGCAGGGATGGCCGGAGGATGAGTTATGGAATTCGTAGTAAAGGAGTGGGACTGGGAAGTTGCGTACATGGTCTGTGTTACTTCCCTTCGACAGCGGCTGCACGCCTTATCATATTGTAACGCTCATTAGCTAGCGCTGCAGGAAACAGGAACAACAACGAGTCTCAGTCATGTTTGTCATGATCCCGGCACTGTGCATGGATCTAGCGGAAGGGTGGATGGGCGATACAATTCGCGGATTGGACCACTCGGACGATGATACTCATGTTCCATGATGCTGTACGTAACCTGTTATTCCGAGTTACAACAGGCAGCCGCTCTAAGCGGAAGACGTAGCGAGCTTTGAGTCGCGACTGCCATCTCGAGCCTTCTGGCAGAAGCGATGGGCGCGATGGGAGGGATGGTTAGGCAAAAATGTGTTCCAACGGTGAAGGTATTCAGTTGGTCAATCATTTATTTCCTTTGTGATCATGGTCTATGCTCACATCGACGACTAAATGCTAAGTAGACACCCAATCAATATAAGAAAGATGTCACCGCTCTCGCAAAATGTGTTCAACGGAAAGGGCCGGGCTTGTATTTTTGTGTTTGAATACAAATAGGTTGTGGAAGATCGTTTAAGCTGGGAAGATAACATTTGTTTTCGACACCGATTTTGAAATCGACGAATCAAGAGTCAATTGCCATTATCGTGGAAAATGAATTGTGTTCAGTTCCGTCAGTCCGTCGGACCGAACAGGATTGTCTCCTACCTGAGCGCGAATATGAAGAATTACGCGGCTTGTGAGCATCGAATGTGCCATTCGCTCCACCCTAGATTGTGTGAATATTCGTCTATTTGAAATAATACATTCACCGCTTACGGTGTCAAGAGCGATTGGTATTGTTCCTGGGCATAGTAAAGCAATAGTAATTAGAATGTCTGGTAAAATTTAGGGGAACAACTGATCGACTCACGGGAAGGGTTTTAACAACAATGATATTAATGCACGAGAAGACTGGCAAGCGTCTTCAGTGATCAAGTCCCCTTTTCAGTCCCAGAACAGTTACAAGACTTACTGAAGAGATATAAATAATAAATGATGCCTATGTCCAAGCTTCAACGGGCCTGTTACCGGCTATATCCCAGCAACTTACCGTCACGATACACCGCTTTTGTTAAAGTGCTGTTTGGTCCATCTCGATCTGATATCGAGAATATGAGCATGCACTGAATGACTTGACAAAACTGCGATTTCGCACACGCTCGGATGGCAGGTACCAACATCAACAACATCAACACTAGAGACCATTTCAATCTGAGGAGAAGTGACATTGAATGGCACATTCACACTTACGAGCGCCCAGGGCAAGGAATAGCACCCAGATTAACATAACATGTTGCTTGGCGTATGTCACGAAACACCCCTTGAAATCTGGATATGCTACCATACAATAGATCATCCATAAAGAACGAGGATTGAAATTCCACTTACAGGTGATGGAATTAAAAATTAGGACCAGGATGATGAAACCTGAAGTGCAAAAAATGATATAAAGGATTGAAAGAACAATGGACAATCGCCAGTTCCTATTCCATGCGGCCCATGTCCGTAGCATGAGAATCACTGTTAAACATCAATGAATACGATTGGAAACGGGGGGTGTAAGCTGAACTTTCTCTCTGATGCGGAAATCCCAATGACAAACAACACTGGACATAAAATCAGTTCCATCTGCTATATTTCAAGGCCGGGGAGGTCAATTTTACGAACTTGAGTTTGCAAGTTGTAGCTTCAGACACCCAGTCTCCGTCGGAATGTTCGTGGGGTTCCCTGCAAAAAAGAATTGAGCACGACAAGATAGAAATCATATTAGACTGACGATAGGGGAGAACAAAACAAATGAGGTGAGTAAAAGGCAAGTAACGCTGAAAGAGGTACAGCCCCTTCATGAAATTCCACTTTGATTTCCAAACGAAATGGACCTCCATGTCGAAGGTAAGGACGTAGTCCCAAAGGAACATCGTATATGCTATGACTGTTTCAAGGGTCAGAAGATCCCAATTCCTTCTCCTGTAACAGACCTGACCGTCAAAATTCTGCCAGGGAGGTGGTCAGGTCGGCGAAACGCGACACTGGAAGGAAGTTTGAAAACAGACTGTTTCTAATCTCATCGCAAATAATGTGGTGACCGAAGAGGCCAAGTAATTCTCTAGGCCCACCATGACATATTCTCGAGGTTCAATGTGCGTAGAGGTGGTCGAACTCGAGCGGGAGGGGAATTATGAAACAGGGGGAATGTCCAGACGACAAGATGCCCCATGGTGGGCTTTATCAGAATCAAGAGTGCGGAAAGAATAACACAATTCAAGCCATCAAATGTGCAACTATATTTACTCTCGTTCCATTGTTCTAGCTCATATGGTTGGGCTATATACACAGCTCACCAGGTTGGCATCAGCGTCTTCTCGGGCCAGAAAACAAAGGGGCGAAAAAGTCAATGTTAAACGTTGAACTCTAGGCCTTTGTTGTATTCCCAAAAGTCGCGCCATGGATCGAATAAAAACCGGTATACGGGATTCGTCAAAGCACCTCTGAGGGGGCAGATCTATCGATTACTGGAACGATTGGGGGTAGCACGAGGGTGGGATTAGAGAGGGATTGGCATAAGGGGGGACGGAGGTGTGGAATGGCAATAAACCCGCGGGAACGAATACTCCAGAAGATATCGTCATATCGATACGATACATATTGAGAGAGGGTCGAGGGTGCATCACCCATCGTTGCACAACAGCCCTCATCTAACGTGAGCGTATGCCGGATAATACGCAGATGCAAAAAGAAACGCAGGAATCGAGCCGGCCCAATGAAACCAGTAAATGGCAAAGGAACATTCTAACTTGTCCCCCCAGAACCGTACATCATTCATTAAGGGGTGGATGAGAATGTACGCAAGGAGCCACGTACATTGGGTCCGCCCATCTGTTCGTTCGCTCCATTGGGGTCCGGCAAATTTGTGGATTGAGAGGGACGGAGGGTAGAGAACCAGGCGTAGAATAGACGAAAAATACACAGCGGAATCGCCTACATTCATCCTGTTGCCCAACAAATGAGCAATTGTGTACAAGCCAATGGATGCTTGGATGGCTGAGTGATAGAAGGGAGGTCGGCTATGAAGGTGGTTGACGAATATTGCTCTGAAAAGAGGGATCGACATGGAACCAGATTACACCAGAGGTAAAGAAGGTGACGACTCACTGAGGGGACGAAAATCAGTATCTCCCCAAGTCCAAATTATAGGCGTGCTCCATTTCTTAGTGGCCAGCAGTGCAAAAAAGTGTTCGATCAAGGGTAGGTTGTTGGAAATTCGAAGGGGACAGGAATGTTGCTGAATGGAACAACGATAGAGCGGCCGCACTAAAATTTCCTAGTGACTAAGGGGAATGGTGTTGGTTCAACGACGTACATAACTCACTTGAGTCAAGGTTGCTGTGTCAAAGCTATAGAGAGGAGTAGGTACGCAAGGGGATGAAAGGAAGGTTGATTTGTGGCAGATGCCGCCCATCTATTTTCGATAGTACGGACTCTTGTTCGAATCAAACCCCGCAGAAATGCACGACGAAACTTTCGCAGCGGGGAGGGTTACATTCTTGTAGATAATATATTGAATGTCATCGAGTCGACGTGGTTCCCATTTTGTCGAACTGTGATGCTATCCCATGGATATCCAAGCTATCAGACAAAATAACGGAAAGAACTCACGTCAATGACAAACGACATAAAGTGGAAGAAAAAGCGAGGAGGCAACACAGTTCTGACGTCAGCTCTTGTTACATAAGTTGTTTGGTTCGGAGGCTGATGCACATTCCCCCGTCTTTCATCACATCCACAAGCCTCAAGGCTCTCTGAATGCCGTTCTGAAGTCGCGAGAGCGAACGTGTGGTTGGGTTGAGCCTGATAACGGTATGCAGGTGAGCTTCTTGTTTTGTTGTTGGATATTGCTGGATCGGGACATCTGGGTCGTATGCGTCGTATGCGATGCGCAGAGAGCTATGCCCTCAGCCTTTTTTTCATTCGCCTTTTTCTATCTCTACCCCTTCTTACCTTCCTCCTGCCATTTCGTTGTCACTCACGGTCTTTATTACCCACAGGGCTCTATTATCTCTTGTCGTGCGGCAGCCGACTATATCCTTTACGAGGCCAAGTTGGAATTCGCACTGGTGACCACAAAGTCGTGAGGATATCATCCCCGCCGCACTCTACATGCCCTCTCCCTCTCCCCCCATTCGCATACATTATATCGAAGATGCCTCTTATTTTCTACCACCATCTCGAGCCTTCTTACAGAGGAACACATGACGGAAGCGGTGGAATATGGCAAGGGGGATGGTTTCCGTAACAAGGAGGTACATACCTACCTGGTCCGTCATTCTCCTCATCGTCATAGTTGATCCTCACACCTTCAGCAGCGGCGACGCGTATCCTTTGGTTTCCAGACAGATTTAGTTTCCAGAAGGGAATTCTTGCACTTGTCCGCTTCACCCATCCGCATCCGCATCCGTGGTCTTGTTAGCTGCGAGTAGTGATTGCGATGACCGTATACGCCGCCGGCGAGAATATGGACGTGGCTGAGAGTGATGTATAGAGAGAGGCAATGGGATGCTGCGGGGTCAGTCTTACTTCCACCATCGCTACACTATCCTCAAACATCTCCACCAGCGGTAGCGCCGTATCTTGCAGCGCTCGTTGACGTGAAGAAATCGGAACAACAACACCCCAAAATACCAGAGCTTGCGGACGCACACGTACGTTATCTTACTCACGTATATCTCCATTCTACCCCAGTGCTGAGGAAACCGGAACGACAGATACGGCGAATCCAGTAATACTCATCCTACTCATTCGGTATCCATCATTTCGATTACGGTTCATGGCTCATTTGTGCCATCGTTCTCATGCATGCCTCATCCCCGCTTTGCGTTTATAATGTCCGAGGACGGCTGTGATTTGCAAGGGCCGTGCCGGTTCTTCCCGACGAATCATCGGGAGGAGGGATGGGTTCAGGGAAAGAAGCTTCGACGGCGAGGAGGGTACACACCTGGTCAGTCTTTTCACGCGTCGTCGTAGCTGATACTTACCCTTTCAACAGCGGAGACCAGCGGGAACTAGGCCGGAAGTGGGATGGCTTACCAGCGCCACAATCAGGTGGCGATTTCGATACTCCGTGCCACCTACCGCCCCGGGCCCCAGCTGCAAAGACTGCATATCTGAATGCCGAGCTGAGATGGAAAGATGCATAATGCGGCATCGATGAGACGTTGGGATGAGACACGACTACATCTCATGATGTCGGTGGTTACATATACCAATCACCTCGAACAACGCATGCACTGACCTTTCGGAATAGAGTACATGATGTAGGGTAGAGGCTTGTACAGTGCCTGGATGTTAACTACTTACATCGAAAGCCTTGTTTTTACCTAGTCGAACCCACTGTTCGTACTCGTCGTACAACGAGCTGAGTGAACAGAATCATGAAGGGAGAAGGGAGGATGAAGGCGACTCGCAAATGAAGCGATGAGATGACTTCTCCTTCCTTTTGCTATTCTGTATTCGGGCACACATAACATCTATGTTGTAATCACATCCGCCTCGCAATGATTGGGTCTGATGCAAGTCTGATGCGCTCTGTGATCCCTATCCCCCACGCTCGTCTCTCCCAGATGTCTTGCTTACACTTCTCATAGCCTTAGAGAACCTTAATCCTAAGTAGGATTTGCGCACCAACGTGAAACTCTGGACAATCAAGACGACGAACTTAATTTCAAAATTCTACTTAGAACATTTGCCAAATAGATGAACCGCCGAAATTTCCAGGTCCCAGCTGTCCTCGAGAGTTCTGTACTGCAAGCTGGCATTCTGCCCTTCCCCTCTGAGCTTAGCCATCAGCGTGAAAATGGGGCAACGCATCATATGCATAATACTCCGTAGAAGGTTGTCCGTGTGTCACGGTTACTTATAATTAGCTGTACCGAGGGTATCACGATTCACAATCCCATGGATTTACATACTAATTTAACGCCTTACATAATATCACCAAACGGATTGAAAGGCGGAGTTCAATCAAATGTTGTGTCGAAACTCTCCAGAACTGCCCGTCCGTATTGGGATATAATTTTTAGGGTGTATATCACATTCGGACACCGTAGCGTACCTTCAACCTCTCTGATATTCTGTGAAATTGGAGGGGGCGCATTGGAATTTGGTTAACGAATTAAAGTGGCATCGACTTGGATTCATTTCGCCCATTTTGAATTTTATTGGTGGGGTTCTGAAATTATGGAACTTTTGGGATCGTGAGAACCATAAGCACACCTTGATGGTTTCACTATACTCTTAAAATAAATATCTCAAACTCTGTGAAGGTTAATTCTACTTATCACGGTGAAATGAGGACGCTGTTACAAACTATACCATCAAGGCAACGTTCATTGACGTGCTTGCATTCCTCGAAACAGAAACGATCTCCTGCTGAAAAGGACTTGCTCGGGGTTCCGGTGTCTGACGGAAACTAGGAAGTGCTAAGCTAGATACGGACCTTTTCAATATGATAGTGAGAGGGGAGAGCTCACAGTATAAATACACCGTGTTGAGGGAGGTAGTCTCCAACAAATTACAACCACAACAACTTCTTCCAGTTCACACTTTACCATCTAACCCGACCTCGCAAAGATGAAGTTGTCTACTTGTTTCATCACGTTGTCAATGGCAGCCACATTTGTATTAGCCCGGGTGTAAGCGCCTTCATAACTCGACTCTAAGACTACCAAATTAACCGTTTTATTTTTTGAAATGATAGCGTGACGCCAGACATCGATAGCCCCTTTTCCCGAGAGAATTCAGTCCGTGAGGTCGATGATATAACGACCAGACATGCCGAGGAGGTGAGAACGCTTATATACGTGCTGCTGCGTTCGGAATTACTTTGCTGACTCGATTCAAGATACCATCCATCACACCTGATGTCACGAAGTATGTCCCCTTTTATATCCCTGGCGCGCTTCGTCAGTGAGGTTTGAGTGGGATCTGATTTTTCTATCTTGACTAGAATTTCATTGAGGGGCTGCAAAAAGGACTGTCTTTAAATGTGACGATCTAGGGAGAATTTTGGGTTTGAATTATTGGTTTTTAGCGTTGGTGTCCTTAAGTGATTCTGCTGGTCAATCTATATACTTCTTGGAGGTGTCCAAAGACGATGCAAATATGAATAGGGATCGGGTTGCGAATGTCGTAGAATCGTCAGTACTCAGGGAATCGATCCAATCAGCAATGAACTTGCATGTGCCTATAAACGTGAATGGATTGTATACGTTCGACAGCTCTCATAAGTGGTTGGTTTTCTTGCTCGTTACTGTCTTTCTTCTATCGCGCTGGCATTTTTGTTGTGGGCCAGGTCACGGTCGACTACTCTGCAAAGAGATACTCGGAGGGTGAGTGTCGTCGTCGGAGAGCCCCTCTCAGAGGGAATCTACTCTGAACAGTTGTGTGCGCTAGAGTAAAGATTTACCCATGGGATGACTACCTACAATAATTATTCCGTATCAAGAGTATAACTTGAAAATTTGAGGAAGAAGAAATATGAAACGCACAACAAACACCTCGCTGGGTTTGCCAAATCCCAGCTAAACCCAGGCGCCAGTGGTCATCGGCGAGGGTTGATTTCTAGTAAATAATATGTTGAACATCGTTGACTAATTTTTCCCTGGTTGGTGAATTATGGTGCTATCCTGGGATGATTAGAAGAATGGAGGGCGGAGAAAGAACGCGGACAGCATAATTAGAGTTTCAGACATCACCGGCTTTTTGCAATTTTTGGTTTGGAGGCTCTCTCTATTTTTCCCAGCCGGAAACCTTTGGGGAAAGTGATGGGACATTGCAAGGGGGATGGTTAGCCAAAAAAATCAGTTCCGAAGGGAGGGATGCTCAACTTGTCAGGCTTCCCTTCTAGGATTAGCTCACGCTCCTATGATCCCTTCCTGCCATGAAACTGGGGCAACGCATCATACTCTATAGAAGGTTGTTCGTGTGTGATGGTTACTATTAGCGGGTATCGCTATAGGGTTTTTACCAATTTAGCGCCTTACATCATACTATCACAAAACGGATTGAGCTCGGAGGTAAGTCAAATGTTGTGCCGAAACTCTCCAGAATTACCCGGCCGTATTGGAATGTAATATTTCAGGCTGTAAATCACATTCGGACACCGTAGCATACTTTCAACCTCTCTGATCATTCTGTGAAATTGGAGGCGGCGCATTGGTTAACGAATTAAAGTGGGATCGATTTATTGCGCCCATTTTGGATTTTACTGGTGGGGTTCTGAAATCATGGAAATTTTGGGATCATGAGAAGCATATTTACTCAGGACACGTTCATGGTTTCGATGTGCTTTTAAATAAATACCCGAGCCCAAGCTTTGTGAAGGTCAATTTCACTACCATAGTCCTAACGGTGAAACCAGGAAGTTGTTATGAGCTATGCCATCAAGTCAACATTCATTGACGTAATTGTATAGCTCGCAACAGAAATGACCACCTGCAGAAGAGGACTTGCTCGGGGTTTCTGTGTCTGATGGAAACGAGGAAGAGCTAAGCTAGATATGGAGCTTTGCAGTCTGATTGTGAAAGGGGAGAGCTGGCGCTATAAATGCACCGCGTTAGAGAAGGTAGTCTTCAACAAATTATAACCACAACAACTTCTCCCAGTTCGCACTTTACCACCTAACCCGACCTCGGAAAATGAAGTTGCCTGCTTGTTTCATCACATTAGCAATGGCAACCACATTTGTATTAGCCCGGGTGTAAGTGCCTTTATAACTCGAATATAGGACTACCAGATTAACCATTTTCCTTCTGAAATGATAGCGTGGCGCCAGACTTTTCCCGAGAGAATTCAGTCCATGAGGTCGATAATATAAACGCCAGAAACGCTGAGGAGGTGCGAACACTTTATATACGTACTACTACGTTCTGAGTTAGTTTGCTGACTCGATTCAAGATACCATCCATCGCACCTGATGTCAGGAAGTATGTCCCGTTTTCTATCTCTACCGCGTTCGTCAGTGAGATTTGAGTGGGATCTGACTTTTCTACCTGGACTAGCATTTCACCGAGGATCTGCAGAAGAGCCTGTGACTAAATATGATGATCCACGGAGAATTTTGAGTGTGAATTATCGGTTTTTAGTAGTGTTTGTATCCTGAAGTGATTCTGTTGATCAGTCTACCACATGAGCAAAATTACACCCTCTTTTCGAACCCATCTATGATGCAGATGATATGCAAATTTCTGTATGCCCATAATTTACTTCGAGGCTAAGTTCTCACACCTGGTGGTTTTCGCGCTGTTCCTGTGATCGGCTTCTTTGTTTTCATAGGTATTGTGGTCGGCATCCTTGTCATAGAAGAACCCCCATGACGAGCGGTGATGGGTGGTCAGTATTAGAATCTAGGTACGTAGATTCAGTCTCTTGGAGACCAGACGCGGCTGGATCTGCCACTCAGGTTAAATATCAGGTGCGCTTCTGCTTCTCTCGCACTCTATATACTGTCAGGTAATTGTTGGAATGAAATGAAATCTATATATTATTTAGGGAAAATTTGCATGAAATGAAGAGAATAAAGACCAACTTATGATCCCTCAATTGATGAGGATACTAGAATATTAGTTAGTTACAGTTTTTCGACTCTTACAATACAATTGCGAGTAGAACTCAATCTCGGTTGAGACTGAGTGGCGTACTACTATGCGCGAGCTACCAAGTTCCATCATATTCATAGAAACAGAATTCATGCGAAGATGGATGAGAATGTATACGAGTAGCCTTACATTGGGTAGGTTCGTTCGTTCGTTCGTTTGCCCCACTGGGTCCAGCTTATTTTGAGGAATGAGAAAGATAGGGAGTACAAAACAGGGCCTGAAAAGTCAAAATCCTCGAATTCGTGGTGGATAAATGCGGAGTGAAGGAACACCATCTTCTGGAGTGATCCTACGCGAAATGTAGAGCAAGATGACTTAGTGCCGTCGACTCTATTACCCAACGAATGAGTACTCGTGCAGAGGATGAAAATGTGCTAACACGAGCGAGCGGATGCTGGGATTTCTGAGCAATAGACAGGGGTTGTCGATAGGATATGATTGATATATGATCAAGTGATTGACGAAGATTATTCTGAATAAAGAGATCGAGATTCATGGAGGTGAAGAACGCGACGGCTCACTGAGGGTATGAAAGACAGGATTCGCCACATCAAAATTGTAGGCGCGCTGTATTTCTCACTGGGAAATAGTGCAGAATGCGTGTCCAATCCAGGGCGAGGTATTGGAATATTGTTGAATGAAACGATGATAGTCCGGCTGCACCAACTTGAAAGATCCCTGGTGAATCGGGAGACTGGCGTTGGTTCAACGATGTTACTTACATGATTCAATGCCACTTAGTAGAGGTTGTGTACAAAGGTCGGTACATGGGGGCGCATCGTGCGAGGGAAAGAAAGAGGGTGAAAGGGAGGGTGACTTGTGGCAGATGCGGCGTGTGTCATTTGACGGTCGGCTTTCTCCGAGTACTTCAATCGCGCCTCTACTCCATGGAAAGGACGTCTGGGCACTCAGTGCCATGATGATACTGCTTCTGACTTCAACCTTCCCCAACGTCATGATTGATATTTACAGTGTACACAAGAAATTGGGTCGTCGTTGCGGGATCTTCACTATTCGATGCGCTGTGACACCTTTGATATGATGATGCTACACCCCTGATTACCTTCGTATGTAGGGGAAGGTGAGAGTAGAAAAGGGGATCTATGCGACAACATTACATTGATTTAACGACTGTATTTTTTTTTTTTTCGGTTATCAATTCATGAAGTACTCTCTTAGATATCTGGTGACGAACAGCTCAAATAATTCATTTGGGTAAGTAATGGCAGATCCTCGTCGTTTATGAAACTGGTCATCTAACTATTCAGGAGCTCCTCGCTGACACACAAAGCCCAACGAATTGGCGAGTTATGGTGGATTTGAGAGCCGAAACCAGGGGCTTGACGCTCTCAAGTGCGGTGACACTTGCGAGTCGCAGAGGTTGTGGATGGATTCGAGTTGAATTCTTACCAAGACTCGGGAGAGGCGGGGGAAGGAGCTTGTTCCATGCAACTCACGGGACGCATCGAATAATAGATAGAGGTAGAAATATGTACAGTCAGCATTGGGCCGAGTACGTCGTCGTCGGAGAGCTTCTCTCGGAGGGGATCTACTCTATAGTTGTGTGCGCTAGGGTATAGATGGACCCGTGGGGTGACGACCTACAATACTTATTACACATCAAGAGGAGGACATGAAGGTTTGAGCAAGAAGAAATATGAAACACACAACGAACTCCTCACCTGGATTGCCAAATCCCAGGTTACTCAGCTCAACCTAAGCGTGGTCATAGGCGAGGGTTACTTTCTTTAGAATAATACACTGAATATCGTTAGAACAGTGCTCCCTGGTTTGGTGAATTACGATGCTATCCAGTGAAGAAAAAAATGAGTAGAAGAACGTTAGGGCGGAGAAAGAACTCGCGTCACGGCATAATTAGAGTTTCGGACATCACCGGCTTTTTGCAATATTTGGTTCGGAGGCTGATTCACGTTTCTTCATCACAAACCTGCGCTCCGAGTCTTGTCAGTACATCTAACGAGAAAGTTCGTCTTCTGGAGTCGCGAGATTGTACGTGCGGACGGCTTGAGAGTCCCATATAATGGTAAGTGCGTGGGCTTCTTATTTCGTGTTGTATCAGGTTATGTGGCTTTCTGCCAGGCGTAGAGAGCACTGTTGTTCACCTTGTCCCGTTTCCCTCTAGTTCTTCTCCACCACCTCGATTGTCACTCATCGTCTCCCTTTTTCTCACAGGTCCGGCCTCTATCTTCGTTGCCTACCGTATCGCACAAGACCTCCAGATCGAATCTACCTCACCCATGGTCTTCCCCGATCTACCGTTGGAATTCGTGGGCTAGCGGCTAAGGAGTCTTTTTCTAGCTTCTGTTGTTGGAGAGGACGCCAGATATAGGTCTCCTATCACACTTCCAACAGCGAGAGCGGCTCATTCTAGCCCTGGTGGATGGTTCAGCATTCGCTCCCGGCCATCATCATCGCACTCTACACGCCCTCTCCCTGTCTCTCCATCCGCATATATGATAAGCAAGGCCCCTGTTGTTTGCAACCCTCTGTCTCGACTCTTCTTAACTGAGAATTTTTGGGCAAAGCGATTGGACATAGCGGGGGGATAGATAGCCAAAAAAAATCTGTTCTGGGGCGAGGGGCGCTCAATTGGTCAGTCCTTTCCCTCGTCACCGTAGTTGATTCTCACACTGCCAACAGCGGCGACACATCGTCGTATCTCTGACGGGAAACTTCATTAGCGGCATGGAGTGTCTCCTTGTCGGCATCGTTGACCCTCGTCCCTTCAATAGCCACTATTCATCCTGTTCTCCCAGAAAAGTCACCTCTTCACCGGGTGGGCGGAACATGGGATCACTTACCGAACGCCAATCAGTCTGCCAGCAACGATGACGGCTCTTCAACATCGGCGATATGATTTATGCCTCACTCACATCCATCATCATTGCGGTTTATATGCCTTCTTCCCCCCCCCCCCCATCCGTATACAATGACCAAGAGACCTGTTATTTGCGGCCATCGTCTCTCTGGACTCTTCTCTCGACGACTGTTCAGGACAAACGATGGTTGGGAAAATCAAGGACTGACCAGGTAAGCACCCCTTCGCATTCGTCACCATAATCGATCCTCATACCTCTACAGCGACGTGTTTCCGTAGCCGAGAAAGAGAGGCTTCTTTAGTGGAAGGCGGAAAATGGGACGACAATCCAAGGCACGCCGAGCTTTACAACTGTTATCAATGACACCGAGAACGCCGGATTGGAAGGAGCGAATGGGTAAGGAAGAACAAATGGGATCGGACACGCCTGGTCAGTGGTTTACCTCGTAGATTCACTGCATCTCTTCACTGACTACGTATTCTAGACAAAGACACCCAGGCCATCATAACCAATCCTTTCTACTCGACTGGGAGTTCCCCGGGTTCATTTTATTGAGTTGTACTTTCGTCCGTCTCGCCATTACGTACGTCTTATAGAAAAGGAAGAATAATCGATTCATTTTGCATGGAACCGCGATGACGACGAACTCATCTAGTTCACCTTTCTGAGCCATACCTAAAGACCAGAACGAATGCGACTGATGGCGGTGCGGAGTTGTGTCCAGCTAAAAACAGCGGCAGTCTATACCCTTTTACCTATCCCAACGGACGGGAACTGGACGGAAAATGGGACAACGTACCGGAAGCCCCGATCTCTCAACATCTACCCTGCCGATATTAATCATAGGCACGTGCGATATTCATGCATAGCATCGAGTCTTGTATACGCCGAACTCTGCGGCTGTCATCGACAATACTGAGAACTCCGATTTCTTAGGAGCAGATGGGCTGGAAGGGATGAGTCGCGAAGCTGTGCGGCTGGCGAATAAACCGATGTGATTGGCGAGTTTCAGCAAGACCGTCGCACCCCACCCCTTCTGTACAACCGGGAGCGCCCCCAGCAAGTTGTCGAGTTGTACCTTTGGCGATCGCGCTCCAGCGTACAGCGGAAAGGCGAATGGTTGATTTGATCAGCATGGAACGGCGGCGACGATCAACGCGAAGTTAAACATTCAACCGTCTACGTACCTGGGGCCTTACGGTCCCTACCTGAACCAACACCCTCGAACGCTGCCTACTTGAAACCCGCACCATATCAATTTAATGACCGTCTAATACGATGTCGAGAGGCCTGACAACGAACAAGAGGTTTCGGATGGGCATGGGAGATGGCAGGAGGAATAAGTGGGCGAATTCATGGTTGAAAGCAGCAAGTAGCGAAATCCTTATCTGGCCAGTGTTATTTCCTTCAAAAAATAGTGGTGCGCCTTGTACCGCACCACTCGTTAACCAGAACCACAACACGATGACTTGCCAGAGCCCGTTGATACCCACGTTAAAACTTGAAACCCACATATACTATGCATACCTCAGTATGCCTCTTCCACATGGCGATTAGGAGCTCCCTTCGTGCATTGGGCCGTTCAGCCAAGTCATTCCCGTCATGACCCCAGC
>Ga0307517_10005818_pt1 | contig 18444 bp, 9 predicted proteins | sample 23_EM_MG_FD_194515 | JGI IMG/M metagenome (GOLD analysis project Ga0307517, IMG submission 194515) | Populus trichocarpa ectomycorrhiza microbial communities from riparian zone in the Pacific Northwest, United States - 23_EM | ecosystem: Host-associated > Plants > Roots > Unclassified | place... | reverse complement strand
CTTTTTGATTTATGACCTGAACCTTGTATTGGATTGACTCTCAAGTCAGATTTTAAAACTATAAAAATAATTATTTTTATATATACTTTGACTCAGGTTAACCTGTGTTGACCCTTCCGATCTGTAACCTCGGTCTTGTCCCGATTGATCCCCGAGTGAGTTTTAAAACTACAATAATAACAAGTTTTATTCTTACATTGAGCTAGGTCAACCGGGGAAAATAAACTTTTTTATATTTTATTATGGTTTATTCACCATAATCAAACAAGATATAGAAACAATTATTTTATCTTGTATATTACTACCAAACACAATTTTATCTTAGTTTTATTGTTTGTATTCAATATCTGTATTTCACTTTAGGAAAATAACCAAATACTATTTTAAAACATATATCTCCTATGTAAACCAAATAATAATAATAATAATAATAATAAAAGAAACCTGGTTTCTATTCCATGAAAAAAGTTGCATCATACCCATGTTTGGCATTCAAATCTAATTATGCTTTTGAAATTTTTTAAAATTCTTTTTTAGCTTTAAATTAAATATTTTTTAGTATATTTTAATTTTTTAATATACAGATATTAAAAATAAATTTTAAAATATAAAAAAATTATTTAATATATTTTCAAATAAAAAATATTTTAAAAAATAATTTCACCGTAATTCCAAACAGTTCTACAACCACTCACCTCCAAAGAAATACAGTGGGGCTAAAGCTTTTCTCAAAACTGTCTTTGCCAATTAAACACTTACTATTACTATGAGTTGCTTTTACTGTGGGAAATAATTAAGATTGCCTTTCCGTGTGGTCATCAATTTTTGCCAAAGAAAAACAATTATTCAAGCATGATCATTGCTTGAACTGCCGAGTAATTATCCTTGTAATTTGACAATTACCGCAGAGAGCCCATCTTGAACAATATTGTTAAGCAATTCAAAATAGAATCCTTTTCATTTCATGTTTAAGATTAAGTTCATGTTTATCTACACCGATTGAAACTATGATTGAAATAAAAAGATATAATCTTCTGTGTTAATATATAATCTTTATAATCTAGCAGAAAGATAGCTCAGCTGCATATAGTTTTCCATGTAAATGATGACAGGGTAAAAGAGACCAAAGCTTGATGTCTCTCTTGTCAATGGAGGAAGTGGGTGCATGCATTGTTTAGGTGATACTTCCCTCTGTTCACTTTAAGGCAACAAAAAGGAGCTCCCAAGCCTAGCAGTGTACTCAAATAATATGCCATCTTTACTTGTTAAAAATGCTCTCTCTGTCTTTCCTTGCAAGTGATTTGAGAACTTTTTTTATCCTCATAAATTTCGCTTTGTCCTTTTGTCCTTCCACGCTACTCAACAACTTTAGTTGTATCCAGTCCCCACCCTCATGCAAAATGATCATTATGTTGATAATTAACTTCTGATCAACAGAGAGCTTGAGATTAATTATGATTTGAACGTCTGCCTATCTTTTCTCTCTCCCATTAATTAAGCCTTGATGAGATCTCAGCTGGTCTGAACTTGGATTCACTCGATGTTAATACGAGTGATGATTTTGATACTTGTCTTACCCTACCAGTAAGAGTACGTCCTGTAGTTTTGGATGCTCAAGCTTTTTAACCTCATAAGAGAATTTTATCCTCGTGCTTTAGGACAGCATGCTGATCTTCCACCAGAAAACTTGCTCTCAATCTGCAGTATGATTGCTCCTGTAGAATTTTATGACACTTGTTCTTGCTGTGTTCTTTCAACGGACGTGTTATTATTTCTTATATTATTGTTGTTGTTAATGTAGCTCCTCTGCGTAGTTTTTTCAAGTATTTTTTTTGTGTCGATATTTCCAGCAATTTTCAAATGCTGGAAACGCACTCTGGTATGAATGAGAGCCAGTTTCATGCCATTGTAATTCTTGGACGCTTCTTGCAATATTAAATTTCAACTCTTTTAGAACATTATATTTATTTTCTTATGGCGAAAGAAAGGGGGCTCTGCACGAATTCTCACGAGGCTGCCATTTTTATAAATAAAGTCGTCAGATCAGATATCATGGAGCATCTCTGAAAGCATGAGATATTATTTAAGGCTTAATCCCCACAAAGTAAAACAAATTAAATTCATAGTATCATGTATAATGACTACAACACCCTCGCGTGCTGGGTGCGTTTGGAGGGTAAGAAGGGAACTGGGAGGAACAGAGGACTCGGTGTTTGAAGGCTGGGAACAATGGAAAGAGGAGAAGTCGTGGCCAGATATGATGATGTCAGGAGCCCCATGTGATGCTATCATGTGCAATGATCTCCCTTTTCTTCCTTTTTCCTTCTGATAAGGAGGAGTGGGTACTCAAGGCTTGTTTCTAGCTCTTTGTCAAAACCAGGTTTTGGGGAATTTTACAAATAGATGTGTTCGTTGATGAGTTGTTAGCACCAATTTCTCGTCCATTTCACACCTTTTCATCTTTTAGCTTAACTTTTAGGGTGGTTGAAATGTTTGCTAATCTTTAACATTATTTTGATGACTTGAAATCTTAAAAACTTTCTTGTAAATATTTTTTTTTCTTGTAAGTCGTTTTAGGAACTGGTTGTCATTAAGATAGCTTTTATCGTTGCGATTTGAATTTTTTTTAATAAAAAACACTTATAATTGCTGCTAATATGGTTCTATATGTGTTTGATTGAAACTATTATTGAGATTCATGTTGAATAAAAAATAATTAAAAGGTGTTTGATTAAAATCGTTGTTCAAACTCAAATGACTAAAAAAATACATTGTATAATTTATAGCTTCAAATTAAATAAAAAGCATGTGATTATTAATAAATAAAAAATGTAGCAAAGCAACACTAAGCAACATTGGGGTCCTAATTATATTATCTCATTAAACTAACTACAGTCCTACCACGAACATAGTCTATTCAAGATGGCCTATGATATCCAGGGTTTTCTGAACGTGGCACGACATCGGTTAAAATATCATTAGGAACAAAGTTTGAATGGCGATCATATTCTGCAAATGCATGATCTTCCTAAACTTTCTTATAATGCAATTATGTAGTGTTATTGATATCACTACAGTTTGAACTTGTGTTTTGTAAGCATATGCGAGCATGCTTTGTAAAATTTTCCATCTTTTTTTTCCCCATAATCTAAAAGTACGTTATATCACACTGCGTATTAAAAAGTGTGCACGATTGAAAACCTCTTTCCGACTTTTAGGTTGTTTATGTCGTTGCAAATCTGGCAAGTGATATCTTTCACCTTTATATAAACCTAAAAATCTATACTCATTTGGATATCCAACATCTACCAAATAATAACTTATTTCACAAAAGGAAGATTATATAGAAAAATAATTACAAAAACATGAATTTTTTCTCATGTAATTACCCTGAGGTGGTTTTGAAAATTTTATATTAGAATTTTCAATTACCTGTAGAAAAATATGTGTGTCATATGCATTATCTTCTCATCATATCCAAACAAAAAAATAATTGCATGTCAAAGTTATATGCATTCATTACGTTTTGAGTCGGTACACATTTTCTATCAATAAATAGGATTTGATTTTCTTGAGAAATTATTGCACACACATGTGTGCCATCAATTACTCTTATGCAACTCTACATCAAATAGAAGAAGCATCAAGATGTCAATGATTGAAAAACTTTATCCAAATAATAAACAGATTTATAGCATTAATAATACAATAATATATTAGTGTTACATTGAAATGAGGCATATATCTTGGATCTATCTCGATTCCTAGTGGAGTGTTTTGAAATTTAGAGTCTTCTGGTTTTACAACATCTGTTGTAAGCACATAAACAAATTTAAGCACTTTCTTAAAATATTTGTTAACAGTCTTGCCTAAATATTGAAATCTTTCTTAAACTTCTCTATTTGAAACACCTAATGCTAGTATATAAAGAAATATTGCCACATTTTCAATAATACTCATTTTTTTTTAAGCTTATAACCCGTACTTTGTTTCTAAATCATAACATAGGCTTTGCAATGTTATTGCATCCATCCTAAATATGTTGAAATATCGTTTCTAATATCCTTGTAAAATTTCATCAACCATCTCATACCCGTGTTGTACAAAACCATACAAGGTTCTTTAAACATATAATTAACATAATATATTATTAGAGCTCCACCTGTATATATTGTTAGTTTATGATCACCAAAATCTTGCTTCTAAGATGAATTAACATCCTCATCACCATCATTGTCGTCGTCGTCGTCATCACCATCTGTATCCCCACCATCACCAACATTGTCATCACTACCATTACCTCCATCACCACTATAATTAATATAATCAACTACACAATTCATTACATTATCATAATCTTCCTCAAAATTTTCTTTGAATAAAGCATTAAACCATTTGACTTCCATATCTATAATCACAAATGAAAAGGAAAAGATAAATTTTTTTTAGTTTGGTTAAGAAATTAATATTATGTGAACCAAAAACAAACTAAGGGATGTTAAGTAGAGAATAAATAATTTTAAGCCCTATAAAATTAAATAGAAAAGTTTAAAAATTAAAACTTCATATTCATTGATAAACATGTCTATCATGATCAGTTACTATATTATCCATACATAAAATAACATGACAATAACTAGTTCTTCAATGAACTTTATTAAAATTCAGTAATTTTAATTGTTTCCAATTAGTTCTTTTGATAAACATTGTTAATGAGTTGTTATATATAAATACTTTTAATAGAAATGAACAATAGCAAGTAATTGTCTATTACTTTGAATTTCAGTTCCAAGTAAATTTATAAAAGATAAGAACAAAGACCAACTTATTGTTTTATCAATGTATTCTACGAAAACGACTAGCAATGCAGAGAGTGTATCCTCACTTCCAACATTCAGTGAGGAATTGAAACTTGCTTCTTAGCTCCAAAATTTGACATTTAATGACATTAAATTAGTAACCATAAATTTTAGGCATGAGCGTCTTCTCGAGGAGGGTGGGTTTAGGTATGTATTCAAAGGTTGGATTGATGAGAATGGAACTGCTTCTGCAAAACTTGGCACCAGGCTTACCTTTGTAGTATGAGATGTTTAAAAAGGGACACTAGTAATATTATTCAAGGTAATTGTTAATTACCAAATTTAATTGGATATTAGTTGGAAGATGGCTATTTTCTCATCTCTATTGCTAAAATTTGCATCATTTTAGAGACTTGAAAGTTGGTTGGCAAAATTTTCTATTATCTCACTCCAAAATAAATGAATAGGACTTATAGGCTCAGGGTATTGACAGTTTGGTAGTTACCGACAAAAAAAAAATCCAAGACAAAGATTCTCATTGTTCTATGCTTTACACTCTACTATTGAGTGAAACTTGTTTGTCTAATGCAATACTGCAAATGTCCTCATGCATATTCTTATAAGGTGACATTGTAGTGATTTGATGGCTTTGTCATGGCACTACTACATGGGTAAGTAGATCTTTTTTTAGAATAACATAAGAAAACGATGTTTCAAATTAGTTGTGTAATGACATCTAAAACTTCCACTTATAAAGCCTAATGAGGATTTAGAAAATAATGTTGGAATCCCATAAAATCCAAAATCGAGCAGTTCTTGAAGTGAAATATTTCAACTGTCCAACATATGGACAGTTGCCCAATGTTCCTTACTAAACAATAAATTCTAAGATGGATTGGCTTATGAGTTGTGGACCAACTATGCCTCTAATCATTCCAGAGCTATTATTAGTATTTCATGATTTTTTATGGACTTCTATTCATGTGTTTATCAAGCACTCAACTTTTTCATTTGATCTTTAAATACTTTTATGTCAATAATCTTTAGTTAGTCGTGTATAAATGTAATTTTATGCATATTTTTTTAAATGTAGAGGGAGAAATGTTAGGTAGTTATTGCTCAAACCAACAATAACTCATTCAATCATCCGTGATAACCTGAAAAAGGTGTATCCAGGAAGGGATGGAAATTAAAAAAAATGACAGTGAGAGGATTATCTCTTGCTATACCTCGAGGGGAGTGCTTCGACATGCTTGGTCCCAAATAGTGCAAGGAAAACCTTGTTTATTAGCATGGTCAGTACACTTTTTGTGAGATTTTATAATTGTATAGACTCAAGTTTTTTTGTTAAGCATAGCATTACCTAGTTTCTTTGTTCGACACTAAAAAAGATGGATAAAAATAGCTTTTAATCATTTTCATGTTTCTTGTTTTATACTAGAAATGGTAAACATGTTCATGAGAGTTATTGACTAAATAGTCAATCTTACTTAGTACATTCATTGCTAGTAACCTATCATGATTGGTTAACATACCTAGAGAAGTTGCTACATAATAATGTTACTTGTGCTATAAAGAGCTTTGGGAAGGATATCCATGTCCTATAGAATCATCAAGGAGAAGAATAACAATAAAAAAAAGTCAATATATGGATTGGCCAAAGAACTTGACTTGAGGACTCTAGCATTCCAGATAACAAAGAAAAAGACTGAGATTTTTTAATGGAAATACATTACAACATTTTATAATTCATTATAATCTTGATATAAATATCAATCTAAGCAATTCAAATACCAAATATTCTAAAAATAACAATTTTAGTACATTACATATAGCCAAAGAACCTTTACATTATAATAACGTAGACACATCAATAATTTTCAATTCTATAATGGTATATATATGAAGCAAAAGAACAAAATCAATAAGAGTGATGTATATAAGGCACAACTCATGTTATTAAGACATTAAACTTTACTAACATATATTTTGTAGTCATTCAAGCTTTATAGTAACGTCTCTTATTGTTAACAACATATATTTCTTGCTTCTTGAAAATAAAAAATCCAAAGCATAGCAATAAAAGTCACCACATTTGACAATGTTATCAATAGAATGAAGCTCGGCCATCACATCTGTAGTACTATACTCTTTCTTATCCTTATTAGTAGAAATGCATAATTCACTCTTGGTGAAAACATTATCTAATAGTAAACCAAAACAATAAACTAACTAAACTTAGACTTCAAAACCTTTTTTTTTCTTTTTCTCCCACCTTTCTTTGTGGAATATGCTTTGTTTTTTTTCTCACTATTATGGGTGCTCTTGTTTGCCACATTCACTCTATTTACCATGTTACTACATCATCAACAAAATTAGTTGTGGCATCCTTCTCTGATTACCATTTTCTTCCTCTAAATTCATATCATCATCATCTGTAACATTCCCTACATCATCATCTCCACCACCATCATCAAATAAAACTCTTGTAGATGGAATCCAAACAAACTGTCCAGTAGCCACAATATTGTTGAATATTCTATCAAATTTACTACAAATAGATGGTTTAATACCAACACGCCTAAACTTTTTGGCTCCTATAATTTTCTACGTAAGAGAAATCAATATAATAGATAACATATAATCAATTTCTTAGCTACTAAAAGTAACAACTTAAAGTTAAGAACATAAAGTTCCTAAAACTAACCTGAATTTTTAATTTTCACCACTCATTACATGCATCAATAATTCCAATTTCATTATTCGATTCAACACCAGTTTCAGCAACTAATTTTTTTCAAATGCTCTAATTTTTTGTTATACCATCCCATTTGTTCTTAAATTATAACTTGATGAAAGAATGACCAGTCTTTTTTTTTAATGTATTCATCATATATTTTCATCCATTTTTATTAAAATATGTGTTTGGTCTCGTACCATTATCAATTTTTATGATACATGTGTCACAAAAAGTATGCAACATTTCTTTTATCCAGGATGTTTTATCTTTACTTTGACGACCTTCCATTGCTTGGTTTTCTAGCCTTGTTCAACATGGACAAGCACAAACATTAGTATTATATTCAACTATGACATTTAAATAAAATTTGATTTTCACTTAACCAAAATTATTACAGAACATCCAATGATATAACTCTTTTTTCCAAAATTGCATATGTTAAGATGTAAGGAAAACATATAAAAAAATGTTGGAGTTAATAATTAGAGTGTATACCGACAATAATATATATTGTGGGAATGATCAACCTAGTGTATACCATAACACAACATCTATTCTTATTAATATAAATGTGTTGGAGATGATAATTGGAGTCTAAGTATTACATACTAGTTAGCTAGCTACGATAAAAAAAAAAAAAGTAATAAAATCAATGCAAATGGCTTATAAGATGGAAATTGAAGTTAGTTAGTGATTCTTTCCTATAAAACATTGCATACACCAAAAGCAATTTAGTATGTCAAGATACTTTTTCTCAAGTTAAAATTGAACTAATCAAATCCTTGGACCTCTAAATAATTGATAGGAACTAATATACTTTTAACGAAATTGATATTCCATGCACCAGTATCAATCAATAAGTCTTACTACCTGGCATAGTTATAAAACTCGGCCCAACCCTAAAAGAAAACAAGGGAAGGTAAAAACCTAGGTGACCCGGTAAAAAGGCTAGGTTAACCCGGTTGTAACCCGTTGACTATTTATTTTTTTAACAAAAATGACATTGTTTTGCTTTATAAAAAAAATTAGGGTCGACATGGGATGACCTGGTAACCCAGTCAAAACTTGTAACCCAGGTTTTGGTCTGGGTCGACCAATAATTCAAGTTTAAAAAACTATTCTACTAGGGTCACTCAGATCTAAAAAAATAATTCAACACTGAAGGTCTATGATGCCTTACTTGCATCCACATTTTATGAACGTGAGCTCATAAATAACTTTTTTATTAGGTTAAATAGCGTATCTTAGGTTACGAAGAAATAAGTTTTGAATTATTAATTTAGTCTATTGTATTTTTAAATTATTATTTATTAAGTAAATTAAGTTATATTATCAAATTTGATACTTGAGATTAATTGTCGAACTTCAGCTGTTAGTTTAAAATCCTATATAAAAAAACACAATTTGAAGAAGAAAATTTTGGAATTGATGTTGCCTCTCTCCACATAAATCATTCATTGAAATGACAATATTAAATGATGCATCGTTTCATATTTTTTTTATTTTTTTATTATTTTAATCTCTTAAGAAATTAAATTACTTCAAAACTGCTTCGTTTATAACATTTAGATTAATGATCAAAGCTTAACTACCGGTTAAATTTGACAGCATATCTTAATTTATTCATTAAATAATAGTTTAAACATACAACAAATCAATTAGTCGACAGTCTAGATCTTATTTTGATACAACCCAATAATTAAGAGGGTAAAATATCTCATCAAACCTTTTTAATTACATGGAGCAACGGGACATGGCGTAGATTGTTTGATGTTGAAGTAATCCATGCACTAATTTTTATGGCTTGCAGGCAAATAGATGGGAAAACGATAAATATTTTGATTGATTATATTGTTGTGGTGACTTTTTCTTTCTTCCTTTCTTTTTTTAGTATGACTTTTGTGACATTAAGAGCTTGATTAGTGGTAAGAAAACTCTAGTCTAATCATGATTTGAGGTTGTTGTCTCAAAGACCCACAGCTTAACACGTAATGAAACCAATAAAAACACCTTTATTACAGATCATAGATAGATAGAAGAGTGTGCTTGAAGCTAAGTAGAAAACTTTTGTTTGGTACTTTATTTTCTTACTATTTTCAAAGGGCCATGTCCCCCATTTTGTGCATACGAGAACAACCTGCATGGCATCCGATTCCTTGAAAAAAGAAAGGAAGAAGAATTCCAGAGCTTTGGGGGGCGCATAACCAAAGTCACCTCTTGGGAATAAGTTGATGGCTAAATCTGGGACATCAAGCTTTGAAGTTTCATTTTCAAATTTTAGGATGGATTTAGGTTATAAATAGAGAGGACTGTTCCCAACATCATGGATGCTACGTACAAAATGTCAACTATGCAGTTCCCAACATCATGGATTTAGATAATCGAGAGGGAAAAAAAAAAGGCACAACTCTCATGCACAAATATGAAGACGTTTATCTGGCAGTTCTTTAACAAGACTAGGAAAAACTGAGAAATCAGAATGCATACCTTGAAAGAGGAAATACAAGACCATAGTAATGCGCCCATTCATTGCAAATGAAGCATATTTCTGTGCAGTTTGCACTATTTCTGCCCCTTCTCCTATACCAATCACAGGATCAGTCCTGTATATATATCCTAACCACCATCAGGATTGCTCATGAAATTTGTTTGCATCAAGAATAATGCCTAAACATCAGAGACAGGATTGGATAAGTTCACAAACATAAAATTGAAGATGTCTTACGAGATGCAAAGAATCAATTTCTGAAAATAAATACATTATGTCCTGAACACAGGCTGAATGCATCCTATAATCACAGTGGCTAACTAGGAAGGTTATTATACAAATCTATGGCATACACATGAGATCAAGTATAGTAAATTCTACATGTTTGGTCGCAACAAAATGTGTTAAATACGGACATCTTTGATTGAAAGCTAAAAGGGTTTCAAGAGAAATAAGAAACCAATTAGCCTTTAATGAAGTGCCTTTTTAATCCTTTTCTTCTTAGGGCTGGTGCTCCTGCTTCCGCTACACTTTGGACAAAACCAATCCTCTTCTGGAATGCTTTCAAGAGGAGGATCGCAGCAGTCTATATGTATCCCAGCCCCACAGCCAACAGAGCCACATTCATCACCGCATATCAGCATATCTTCCCCTCTATCGCAAGAACAACAAACTTCACAGGCTATATCATCACCACCATCACAATCCTTTGACATTGTCAAGTCCTCAGGAATCACTTCTGCCTTGCTCAAAAGGTTGGAAAATGACTTCTCTGCCAGATCATTGGTATTGTACAGTACATGTCTCTCAAGAGAATTCCCAGGCTTGCAGACATAGTCCACCAAGTAATCAGCAACGATGCAGGGTATCTTATGTTTTAAGAACTCTTGGACCCACACATCTGCTCGTGTTATGCCAGGACTGATGATAGCAAAGTCAACTCCAGATGTAATAAAACGGGTGTAAGGAGGAGAAGTTGCTAAGATGGTACCGTCCCCTGCCTTCACTACACGTTTCAGAGTATCCTGTTTGTTGAACAGTAAGATGCGGACAGTGTATCAGATCATGCACATAAGATAATTGATCAGCTAAAATCTATACACCACCATTTTCAGGAAAACTGAAACCCTGAGAAAGCTTATGCAACACGTTATAACTCGACCAAGGAAAAAGTCGCAGGTAAACATATCTGAGAAGAAAACATACCAAAGGTGGTGTCATGCATTCTCCATAAATGATAATACGCATCCCATAGAAGGCTCCATGACCTGTTCTCTCCTTCAACAGCCGCCACTTCCTTGGAGCCTCTAAGTTAATTGTTCCATCTTCGCTAAGGCCATTCTTGTGCCATTCATAAGATTCCTCTGCCAAGAACCTCCCTGCCTGACTACAAGCAGTTAAATAATCCGTCTTAAGAATCCACCTGCAATAAACAGATATCTATCAGTTTGAGCAGGTGACTCGTACAATTATAGATGGTCTATACTGTAACTCATTCCAACAATTTTCCAATCTTGACCACAAAAAAGGAACAAAATAAAAAATTTCTCAGCAGAGAAAAGAGGAATACATAGTTTACAACAGTATACTGAATAATGGACCACATTGAGCTGTCACAGACAAGAATTTTAAAAGAGGTTTTTTAAATATCTGTATTCAAACTTCAGAGGTTAATGCACAATGTACTGTACCTTCCAGATGCTGCAGCAGCAAAAAACTTTTCTGTCCTGCGAATTGGGCCTGGAGCTATGTAGTGTGTTGCCTGGTATGACCATTGATGAGAATCTCTGCAGAGTTTTCCTTTCAAACTCTTAATAACTTTCTGGTACTCCTTCCTTTGCAGTCTATGCCCACTCAATATAAACCATAGGGGTTCGGCTTTCACTTGCTTTGTAACCTCTCTTCCTGTTGTAGAACCAAGATTACTTTTACTAACCTTATGATTAAACTTCACCGGTGCTTTATTGGATTTAGCAGCTGTTTCACCAACACGCTTGTCATCCAGACTTGCATATTGATCTCCATCAACAGCAGGCTTATTCTCCTTCTCAGCTTCCACAGAGTTCTTGGACTTTTTCCTAGATATAATTCTGCTTTTACCTTGACCTGCACGATGTGGCTCAGTGCTTTCCTTTTCTGCAGCATTCTCCTCAATGTTCTTGCCATTAAGATTCTCTTCCATATTCAGAACTTTCTTAGACTCTTCTTTTCTAACAATCGAAGTAACAGTCTTGGTATTGGTCTTACCTGAAGGCTGCTTCCTTCCTTTTCCTTTTACAAAATCTTCTGTCAAGATTGATTCATCCCTCTTTTGTATTTCAACTGGATTTTTCCCTTCTACCGGACCATTGCGCATGTAAGCTGCAGAATTATCTGCTTCTAATTTCATTTCTATCTTATTATCTGCTTTATGTGGCAAATCAATCATGTCAGCCTGCTCTTCTTCGAGAAAGTTTTCACATTCATTTTTCTCATCTGGAGCCTCAGTCTCATCATCCATGAAACCAATCTTAACCTCAATATTATTCCCCAGCTTTGTAGCACTTTCCGTCTCCATCTTCTCTGTTACTGCAACATTGACAATTGCCAGGGATGTCTCAAGCTCAGTGGCATCAGAAAAATTCCCATCCTCTTCTCTCTCTTTCACCTCAGCCATAGTAACTGTAGGATCATTTTGAGAAGCAGTTGCATTTAAGTATATGGAACCTTTCTGGCTCTCATTGCTTTTCAATTTTGATCTAGAACCTAAAGTCTTTTTGGCAATCATCTTCTTCCTAACTGGCTTTGTAATGAAGTCATCTTTTCCTGCCCGAAGCACATGCAAATCAGAAAGCATGTCAGATTTATCTATCTCTAATTCCTTAAGTGAAAATGGACCGCCTCCATCTTGCTGCTGATTTTGTGGCTCCCCTGCTTCTGCAACCATCTGTTCATATCTTTCAACAACAAAACCTCCACTATCAGACCTGAGGACCAAGTTGTTCTCTCTCAAGTCCCTGGAGGATGGTTGTGGTGTCTTATTATTTGCACTCTCATTTTCACCAGTTTCCAAGACCATATTTGCAAGGAAAGCGTTATCTTCTGTGACCGTGTTTCTACTAAATTTTGATGACTTGGCTGTTGAATATTTGGCATGTGAGTTTAGCACAGCATTCATACTACTCATATCATGCACAGAGTGACCAGTATTGCCAAGAGGAGAATGGTTATTAATCCTAGATGGACCATCCACCAAATGTGTTGGTTCAGAACCTTGATCTGCGTTTGTAACTGATGGATTCAGAACTTTGGCAGAAGACTTGTTGACGGATTCACCTAAGAGAACTTTAGGAGAGCCTCTAGTGTTGCCTGAGTTTCCAGGGTAAATTGATGATGGGGACCTTCGTGGAGTTCTCCTTGTGTAACTTATTGTAGCATTATACTTAGCATCAGAATGAGAAGGCCTTTCAACAATTCTAGAAACAAATTCCAAGTCATTGCTTGTCCTTGTAGAAATAGGAGTCCTCTCTTTTGGATCAGGTGGATCATTGGAAGAGGCACCCTTGAAGCCACAAGCGTCCAAATGGCCAGGCACCCTTGATAGACCTTCAGGCTCACTCAAATTATGTGATACTTTCAGCACTTCCCCAGTTTTGGGCATTTCACAAGACTTGGATGTTCCAGCTTTTAAATTCTGACTCTTATTCACATTTTCACAACTTGGTTGCTTCACACTGGTACCCTCAGCTTCATCCTCAGAGTCTTTTGCTTCAGCTTCCAGCATCTCCAACTCATAGCCACTGTTCAAATAGAGCAAATTTAAGCACATATTTTAGCATCTTCACTAGATTCAAGTGTCCGTGTATGAAAAAATAGTCAAAGTTAAGCACATATTTTAGCATCTTCACTAGATCCAAGTGTCTGTATATGAAAAAATAGTTAAGCAAACAATCAAAGGTTAGAAAACCTCAGCTGCCTAATATGTGTGTGTGTGTGTGTGTGTGTTTGTCTTTTATTTGGATAAGAAAAGATAACATATACTTGTTTACCAATGCAACTCATTGAGATGCTTATTTTGTGCAAACAGATAATGAGTCACAGATCTCAGCTGAAGAATGACCATCCATTCAGTAACAATATAGTAAACAAGGGACATGTACTTGTATGTGATAACCCACTCCAAACTCAACGTCTTGGGATGGAGGATGCACACAAAGCTCGAGTGGTCCATGAAAGGAAACAAAGAATCGTGCCCTCTCTTTCTACTCATTATTCTGAAGTGAAGAAATATCCAAATGAAAGAAACAAAAACACCTAAAACAATCTCAATTTATCATTCAGGTCATTCCTTACTGGAGTTCAAACTCATAAGGTGGGCTAAAATAATACTAAGTTTCTTCTCTCGTTATGCACAGGTTGTTGTCAAGAAGTGGTGTCCAATTTATCATGTTGAATGCTACTAAACCCAGAAGTTAAACTGCCTCACCTCTTGCTATAATTATCTTCTGGAAGAAGCTCCCAATTTCTTAAGCTGCAGCAGAAGGATACGTTCAAAATGTGAGAATGCTCATGTATTTCAATGTGTAACAGAGCAAAAGGTACCAACTCTGTGGTCTACCAATCAGGAAAAAAAAGAAGAAGATGACTCACCAATCTTCCAACCATCGATGATTAACAAGCTTTATCTTCTTCATTTTATTGGCAAGCTCATACTTCTCACCTAGACAAGTGAAAATCTCTAATTAACATCTAGTCAAGCTGAGCACTCGCATTGTACCAGAGTGAAGTAAGAAAAGTTCCATAGGATCAAATGATAAAATAGCAGCAAGTAACAGTGCAATTATGATGTTCGTGCAAATAAAAGCATTAGAAGAAGAAGAAGAAGGCTACTGTCAACTGTTCAAGAAAAATGAAAGTAACTCTCTTTGCAAAAAATTTCTTCTGTAGATTAAGTCTCACCATAAAAAAAAAAACAAGAAGTATATGAACTTAAAGCAGAACAATAATAAATGATAACCCTAATGTATGAGTAGGATTTCAAAATCATCAAAGGAGCACAATATCCATAGTGTATTAAAGAGAAAAACCCTATAAAGATAGGTTTAACCAAATATTCATAAGCAAAAATATCTCTTCTTGTTTGGTTCAATGTTTTTTCCATCTAATGTACCTTTCTAGAGTTAATATCTTCCATATGCTATGGGAAGATGATAACATGCATAGCTGAGCAATCCATGGATGACTGCATATTCCAGTCAACTAAGCCTCATTCCAAAACTATCGTGCCTTTGAAACATATTACCCAACTAACAGCAGCTAAAACACGCTATATATTATGCAGCGACTGCAGCAAGCTTAGTATGCTTTTGGTATCAAGCAAAATCATATTAATACAAGGAAAAGAGGAACTGCATATATGCATTCATTAAGAATGGTGTTCAGTATGTGAAAATCAAAACCACACCTTCAAATTTGTAGCAGATGAGATGAGTAACTCTGTTAGCCACCAATGGCTTAGAAAAATGTGCCCCCATCAAGCCAACCATGGTCTGTGAAAGAAAATAGAAAACCCATAAAGATTTCATTCCCAGATGCTCATGAAAGCTAACAAAACGAGCAACATTTACCATAATGTCATCTCGATCTTGGCGTTGGTACCCAGTCAAGCACATTGTTATATTCTTGGCACGCGGAATTCCATTCAAATCTCTAAGCGGTCGATACATTATCTATTGTACAAAAACTAAATCATAAACATCGAGCAATTTTATATGTGAAAGAACAAATGAAAAAAGTAACAGCATTAAAAATAAAAATATAGAAATTAAAAAAATAAAAAATAAAACTCACAGAAGTGGCATCAACAGGCATCCCAATATCAAAACTATGATTAACCCATAATCCTCTCACAACCGTCTTTCCATCATTTCTTGCACCAACACATACAGGATCATCCTAAAAATACATATTTAAAAATAAATAGATGGCTAAATTACAATTTTTTTAATTGATCATTAAAGTGTGAATAATAATTAATTACTCACGTAAACAATCTTATCGACAATGACGTGAGTGCAGTTCTCACTATACTGAACAGCATCAACGCCGCCGCCATTGACAAGCTTTGATTTAACCTGCACCACAGTTCAAAAAATAAAAATCAGTCTATTACATCTTCTTCCTTTCAATCAATAACAATGATTTAAGGCAGGGAGGGGGTGGAAGAACCTCGGTTTCGCTGATGGGATCGAAACCAAAGAGAACGAAACGGACGCCGAGAAACGTTTTGGAATGAGAATCTGTTTCCAGCATTGAATCGAAATTTTAAAAAACAAAATGAAGAATTTATTATATAAGAAGAGAGAAGGGAAGAGTATGTTATAAGACTGAGAAGTGACTCTCGAGTCAAAAGAAAAGGAGAAGAGGATAAAATGGAGATGAAGAGAGGCTTCTCTACTGTATGAATTGTAGGCAAGGCTGGTGGAGGAAGAAGGAGAGAAATATTATTGAGGGAGGGAATTATAGGTTTCATTTTTATGCCCTGGCGGCTGGCGGGAGAAAGAAAAATTGTGGGTGCCTCCATTTGATAGGACACGTGTGCGCGAGTGGTTTCGACGCCCTGACCGAGATTGGAACCTCGTAGAAGCTGAGTTCGCCGTCGTTCGTCTCTTCTCTGATCGTTTTATTTTATTTCTTTATTTTTGGCTTAATTTTAATTAAAGTCATCTCCTTCCTGCCAAATAAAAAAAAAGAGTTTTAAAAAATATATATTTAATTAAAATTACTGTGAGTTGATTTTTTATATACAGAATAAATAAAAAATAGATATACATTAATAAAAAAATTATTCTAGCTTTTACAAAATTAAAATTTAAAATATAATTATATATGGAGCTTGATGCAAAAAACATAAATTATTTAACCAATCAAATAATTTTTTTATAATATAATAAAAACTAGAAGCTACTATAATATAATACTAAACAGTCTTGTAACTTGATGTTTTATTTGTAATATATAACCTGCAATATTATTTTGTAAACATTGAATTGTAATAAAATAAATTATTTGTTTATAGTATAATATTTTTATGTATTTCAATTTAAATAAATAATATAAACTTCATTCTAAAAAAATGTATATTTCATCAAATATAAGCTAAGACGTTTGCTATAAAATGTGGATATTGGATTAAATAAATAAAACATTAAGATTAACAAATGGTTTGTGATCCAATGCTAAAGCGCTTTTATGCCTACGTAGGAAGTAGTATTTACATTTCAAGCCCGTTTGTTTGTTTTGAGTAAGATAATTTATAGGAAACTATTTTTTGGATTCTTTTGTGTTTGTTTTGGAAGATATTTTAAAAAAAATATTTCATGTTTATTGTTTATAAAATATTTTATACAAAATTGATAGATAAAAAATATTTTATGATCAATCTTCAAATTTAATTTATTTGTTATAAAATATTCTCAACTCATAAAATTCCATAAAATATTTTGTGAACAACAATCCTCTTATAATATCATCTAACTATTTCAATCATTATATCATCCTCCACCACCACCTCCTCTTTTAACACTATCATGATCGCCTCGTCACAACCATCATCATCTCACCACAATCTCTTCCTCCACCACCACTATTGAAAAAATATTTGACATGTAAAATATTTTATACAAAACAAATGGACCTTGATTAAAAGGAAGGGCATTATTGTTATTTTGCAACTTGGTAAGGATGTCATTGGCAATTATAGTGTGCCAACAGTGGCACCCATAAATAAATTGCACATCATTAATTATTAAAACAATATAAACTCAAGTTAACCATCTTCATCAACTTGTGACCCAAATCTTTAATTGAGCTGGTGTCATGGGTTAGGTTGGTTTTAAGAGCTTCGCAAAGCACAACAAGATCGTGACCTTTTCCTTTTTTTTCTTTGTAAAACATCTACCTCAAAAACACTGAGTAAAATCAAATAGCTTCATTATCTCATATATACCTTAATCTCTTATATCTTATCACGTAGGTCATCAACTAAGTTTAAAACAAGTCCAACATGATTAATATCACTTAAATGAGTATGGTTGTGATAGAATGATATTAACACATTCAAAACAAATTGATATGCTTGAGGTTAGGGTATATATGTTCATATGAGTGGTCTCATAGGCTAAGAGGAAACCATGAGCCTATTATATAGTTACCAGGGCTTTTTGGGCTAATAGGGTCAATTAGGGGTCATGTACACCCGTAGGGCTCATGTCATCATCATGAGTTCAATGTTCTATTAGGCTAAATGGTGTGATCAAGCCTAACTTGGAGATGCGTCATGTTCAAGCTTGGGGACCCTATGTATATGTTCTAACCCATCATTTTTTAGGCTTGACTTGACATATACCTCATGTCCGATGCCTTCAGGCTTATGCTAT
>Ga0307517_10005816_pt1 | contig 18444 bp, 23 predicted proteins | sample 23_EM_MG_FD_194515 | JGI IMG/M metagenome (GOLD analysis project Ga0307517, IMG submission 194515) | Populus trichocarpa ectomycorrhiza microbial communities from riparian zone in the Pacific Northwest, United States - 23_EM | ecosystem: Host-associated > Plants > Roots > Unclassified | place... | reverse complement strand
GCCTTGTCCACAAAAATAGGAAGACGAAAGCGGACGTTCTGGTGACTCAAGAATTGAGGGTACCCTCACAAACATTGACCATCAATGACAATAGCCAATTTAGAGAATTTAGAGTTTCTCCGGCTCGCGATGTGGGCATTTGATGAACCGGTTTGTCATTGGCTCGAACATTGCATATTGTTTGGATAACAAGCCGATGGTATGTAAGGAAAGCCAGCTGATCGGTATACTTCCAAATCTTATGTCGGGCAATCCTACCACCGGGGATTCTTCGACATTTATGTACTCGGATTTCACGACTGTCAAGTCGCGAAAGAAAAGGAAGACCAAATTCCCCAAGCCATCTCCACCAGTGTCAGACTTACTCGCCGCCATCAGAGAGCAAATTAGACAGTCGGAATGGTTTACGCAATGTTCACGTCCGTGTCCCATCGAGACACCCCGTTCAGTACCCTAGTCCTAACAAATCCTATGTGTGTAGAAATATTAGAGGAAGCGTGGAAAAACTTCTCCGCTGTTGACGCCCCCACTCCTACCCGTGGCCTGAAAGTTTTGTGTCTTGGCCTTGGAAGTCCAAGTTCATCGCAGATAGCACGAATCCAGCTAGCATTTCTGGCGGAGACTTGTAAGCGGCTAGAAGTCGTATGTCTCCACTTCTATTGCGTATCCACCTTCTGTGCATGCCATGATGATTATTCGGGCTTGTCGTCCATAGGCTCACGACATGGTGTTTGTTTATGACCCAGTTTTCAATTCGGAAGATATGGACCTCTTCAAGGAGCTCCAGATGATAGTTTTGTCCGAAACCAGAGCACGTCTAGGTCACTCTACTGCCCCAAATCAATTATTGACTATATTTTCCCATCTCCTTGCAGAGCGCGGATTATTCCTTGGAAGTTCCGACGATATACTTCATGCCCCACTGTGACCTCGAGCTCTATGAAGCCGTTCTCCGAGCTATTTGGAATCCAGAAGGCATCTCCAATTTTTTACTGCTCGGCAACCAGTTGCAAGAGTATATCGATAAGTTCGTGGTTTCCATTTGTCGCGTGATACCTTTGCTGAGCGATCATCGTTATCTTAAAACACTTAAACAGCAGACCAATAAGCGCACTGAAATTAAAGGTTCCGTGCCTGTTACGAGCAGGTGAGAGGCTTTTCGCACTCCCACCATAAGGCCCTTGGGTCTCACGACAACAACCCGTATCCACCAGCTCCATTTCTGGAATCCCAATCATTGCCAATACCAAGCCCCTGGCCGACTGCATTCAACAACACCTCCGTGCAATATTGGCCGAGGATGTCGCAACCACATTGGCCCGACGACCTATTTGAGGAGCTGTCATGGCGAAACGAGAATGATGGCGGTGGAGACAGCTGAAAGAAAACATATGCAAATGCCGCGGCAGACTAACTCCTCGGCCGATCACCTTGTTCCCGGTCATCGGAAGTTGACAAGGCATGACATAATGGTTCATCGTTCGTGCAAGGTGTCAGGTTGGAATACCAAAAAAGACCCTTATCTTCGAATGGCTGGGATCGAGTGAAAAGAATATGATAAGACGCGCAATGATGGTGGGCCATATGTACCAAGGCAACAAGAGAACTAGTGGGAAGATATGAGCAGTAAAAGTAATAATGTAGGGGGAAAAACTAGCACTGTTGGTAATGATTATACGACGTGTGGAACTGCTCGACTGGGAAGGGGAGTGGATCAATGTCAAGGGAGTAGAAGTACGAATCGTCCGAATTGTATACACGGGGTGAGGCATGTCGCAGTCGACTGCGGTCAGGAGGGAGGGGAATAGACGCTGCGTCAACCAGGGATAGAGAGGAGCTCGACCGGCCAAGTGAAGGCGTTGTAGGTGCATCAGACTCGTCGTCCGACGTGTCTTCTATAGCATCGGGAACTTGGAGGCTTTCTAGATCGTCTTCGTCATGATAGGGAAGAGGGACTTCATAGGGAGCTGGAACAGAGGAAACAAGAGAGGGAAGTGATGAATCGAAAGGAAAAGCATGGAGGAGAGGAGACTGATATGGTGGATATGGCACAGGATATGGTACAGAAATTGAAGAAGGAAAATAAGCAGGCTGGTCATGGAGGTTGTCTGATGAGGACATGGGAGACACGCTCGGGCTGTAAAGTGGGAATTCATCATCATCCTCCACAGGCAGCGAGGAATTTTGGTGGTCCGAGTCAGGATGGAAGTCGTCGTCGTCATCGTCATCACCAAGAGTCTCTAGCAGCGAGTCTAACCATTGAGCTTCGGAGCTCTGGGTACCCGAAGAAGCAGGGGCGTTGACCAGCTGGCCAGCGTCTGGAAACATGAACGCGTCAGTTCCCACAAAGCCTAATACCTCTTCTGCGTCGTCATCTTCCTCGCCATCATCGTTGTTAAACGCAGAGTTGACTTCAGGCTGGGAGGTAGTGGTGAATGTACTGTGATTTTGCGAAGGCGAACGAACGATCGAGTTTTTTAGCAGGACCCAACGATGCAAACTGCAGCTATCCTTGCTGGAGATGGACAGGTGCAGCTTGGAACGGGCCAACAAGGATAGGTTGGGGGATTCAGAAGACATGGGTGGGGATTTAGGGTGGTGGTATGGGTCAGGGACTGCGCGAGTGGACATAAGTATGAGGAGGGTCACGCGACAAATATGAAAGACATACGCGAGGACGAAGCGTGGTGGTCACCAGTGAGGTATACGGTCGACAATTTCTGGTTCGAAGAGGAGGGAGCCGTTCTTGGAGATGCGCACGAGTTTGTTAACCATTCTCGTTTGTGATGGATCGCCAGAGGGCGCGCAGTGGGGGACAGAAAAGAAAGACAGGGACGAGCGACCAAAGTTTAGGCGAACATGGTGGCGGAAGCTGGTGAGGAGGGGCAAGACAACAGCACTTGCTCTTTATATTCCGAACCATGACTCACAACCAAACCACAACCGAACCAGCTCATCACGCCAGCGGTACAGCAATATCCCTCATAAGTCTTCTTGCAATTTAACTAATATGTACAAGAAATGTCGTCACAGATAGCAATGTGTCCTCATCCTTCGTCCATCTGGTCATCCCTATCATCTTTCACTGTTTCCAACAGCTTCTTGATCTTGTTCATGCTCTTCGGTGAGATATCTCGCGCAGCCGCGAGCGCTTGCGCAGACTTGACCACGTCTCCGAGCAGTCGGTACACCTTGGCAAGCTGGAATACGACATTTGACTCATCAGGCGTGGCACCTCTGAGGAATTCCAGGTCTTCTACTGCGGGCTGTACATTGGCGCAAAATACAATTTCCAGGGTCAATCAATGCTGCCACGCAGGGTTTAGAACAACGAAACTTGACTCACAATGTACTTCCGTGTTGCAATGTTAATTTTGGCTCTCCGATAGCGAACCAGCGCATTCGTGGGACATATCCTAACAGCTTCGTTGAATAACGCAAGCGCTCCGTCTCGATCCCCACGTCGTTCGACAACCTGTGTGAAAATAGAAGAAATAGGAACGGAACCGTCAGAGATACGTCGCTTCCGAGCAAAAGACGAGTAATGAGTATTCGACGTACCATTCCAACACATCCCAACAGGACGGCGTTCTTTGGATGGATCTCAGCAGCCTTTCGGAAGTGGTACTCCGCCAGTCGCAGTTTGCTCATCCTCAGATAACAGGTTCCCAGGCCATACCTGTATTCATATCAATGATAAGCTCAACTCATACTTTATCCAAGAAACTGGCGGAGACACTAACCATGCATTATAATGACGAGCATCCGCACGTAAAGCCGACTGGAAGAAGTTGATCGCTCTATCAAGATCCTCGTCTACTGTCTCGTGGCCACTCAGTGTGTACGCGTACGCGCAAGTAGGGTCTAGTTGGACAGCACGATAAAAGCATGTCATTGCCTGTTGTCGGTCCTTCTGCAGGGAGAACAGGTTCCCTATCGTGATCCAAGCCTGAGGTGACTGAGGGTTGATATTAAGAAGCTCTTGTCCGAGGAACGACAGCTCAACACTCCGTTGCAGTTGCCAGAGTAGGGAAGAATAAACTTCCATATCCCATAACCGATATGGTTCTTCTTGCCGTAGTGTTTTGAAGGCACGGTCAGCCTAGAAAGAATGTTTTATGTCAAGATAAGCCCATCAACTGTTAACGACCCTATAACGTACAGAGGCAAAATCCTGTTGTTCATAGTGGGCTTTGCCAACCATAGCGATAACAGCACTTGATTTTTGCTGGGCGTGAGGAAGCTGTTCAAGTTCCTCGAGGCATTTCTGACAGTCGAAATGAGACAAAGCGCGGTTTGCACGAGCAAAACGACGCAGGAGCTCATAGAGATAATGCTCAGCCAGTTCGGCTTCATACTCTTCTTGGGCAAGTTGTTCTTGTGCCGATGTCCAGTTGCTCGGTGATGGGGAGACTTCGGAACGTGGTGAGAGTGCAGCGGACGGCGGTGACGGAGAGTAGGCTACCTCTCCAGGAGGAAATGGCGGCGCTTCTTCCCTATCCGATTCTGTGGATCGATTCCGTGAGTGTGTTGGTTGTCGCCGTCTATCGCGCGTGGAATGCTGTTTGACACAATGATTAAGTTAGAACGACGATCATGTTTGACTTTTAATTGAGAGAAACGAATCAAAGTACGAGTATTACCTTGGAAGATGGCGGTTTCTGTGTACCGCTTAGTAGGCGTGTACTTCGGCGAGTAGGAATGTGGCCAGCTGTGGGTTGAGCATTACTCTTCCCTGGCGCCACATTTGTCCTAGAGGAAGTCGTTGACTGAGAACGACGACCGGAAGATGAGAAGATGTTAGCAAATGACAATGCCGGGCGTGCGCGTGCCTTTTTCAAGGTGTCGTCCAGACTAGACTTGCTCGCTTTGGTTTTGAGGGTTTCGGGATGTTGGCTAGTAGAGCGTAACCTCTTCGTTACAGGACCCGCTTCATCAGCGGACGAGAGAGGTCTTGAGACGGTTTGGGTTGGGATTGGGTTCGTTGGTTGTGAGCGACTCGTTCGATGTATTTGAAATGAGTTGTCGGGAAGGTAGAACGATGAGTCGTTGGTGGCTCTACGGAAAGATAAACGCTTGGTATTGGTACAACGACCAGAAAATCGGATACTCACATTGAATCTCGAGGGCCTGAGGGTGGGGCCATTCGGAACGGTTGCGGGTGGGTGATGTCTGGCTTCCACGTGCGAAATAGGTTTCCCCCGTTGCCAGCGTCTGGTGTAAAGAATCCTGCCCCGGTAGCCACTGGAACCGACTTAGGTTGGACATCTTCTGGTGGTGTTCGTTTGATGGGTGGCGGTCGAGGTGGAAAGATCTCATCAATTTCAGGAGCGGCGCCTGATTTCATGTAACACATGAGTTGAGGGAGTTGTTTCACAAACGACACGACATACCGAGAGCGCACAGTCCCTCAAAGGCTTCCCAAAGGTACGGGTTGAGGGCGAGAGCATCGAGAAAGCTACGTGTTGCCTTCTCCGGCATATTGCCTTTCAATGCAGTCGTGCCGGATCGACATCGTAATGCAGCTTCTTCCGGAAAGGTTCGGGATATCCTGCTGCTCGACGATGCTATGTGGACGTGATATATGAGTTGGGGTATAGAGGTGTTGAAAGTGTATACGGTACGGACCTGCAGACACATAGCTCGTGTCGCGTAGAGTCCCTTCAAGTGCCTCACGCGCCTGTCGGTGGCGGCCCAGGGCGACACAGCACTTGGACTTTATATCCAAGCAACCCGTACATTGATCGTCTTGTGCACCGTTGACGAAATATAGGGCGGAATAGGTTTGGCCTTCACGGAGGAGTGTAGTAGCGTAGAGATGGCGCGAGTCATGGTTGGTGCGATCCATTGCGAAATATCTCTCTGCATGAAAAACTGCTGTCTTTGTGAGATCAGAGTCCAGACACGACCAGATGAGAGACTGAAAGCGCTGCGCGAGGAACGAGGGGGGTGGTTCTGATAACATGGCTTGAGCTAAGTCATATAGCAGGTATTTGTGCAGTTATCTCGTGGTCGGTGGTGTCTACGCGGCGGAAGACGTGAATAAGTGGCAGAGAGAGAGGAAACAAATGCGGAGGTGCTGAACTCGCTTAATATTCTGTTGATCTACAACACGAAACCACGTGATGTGTACGCGTTCTCATTCGTCAAAGGCACCATTAACGTTTTTTTTCGTATACTCTTCTACGAGGGGCAACAAGTATCTACGTAGGTACAAATTCCGCGCTAATGGCCGTGAGGGTCGGGGTCTCCTTTTGGCTCTGTCAAATAGTTCATCAGCATCTCACGATACCCGGGGGACACGGAAAATCTCACCTGGAACACACTGGATAGCGTCGTCGATGCGGAGGATAGAGACAGCTGCTTCATATGCAGACTTAAGACTCTTCACCTTGCTCATTGTGGGCTCGAGAACGCCCGCAGAAACGTTGTCGCGGACTTCGCCATTCAGGAGATCAAGGCCGTAGCGTAACAGAGCCTTCTTGGGATCGCCGACCGGGGCGTTTTGCGCCGCGTTGTGATAGGAGCGTAATTTGGCGACTAACTCGGTCGAGTCCTTAGCGGCATTGACAGCGAGAGTCTTGGGGATGGAGAGCAAGGCACTGGCGAACTCCGCAATGGCTAGTTGTTCTCTCGAACCCTAATGTATCACAGTAATTAGCCATGCTCATCAAAACAACGTAAGGGATTCTTACCAGTGTCGTAGCAAAGTTTTCCAAATAGATGCTCAACGCAGACTCGACGGCACCACCCCCTGGAACCACCGCGCCGCTCTCCAGGGTCCGTTTAATGATTGACAGCGTATCATGCAGGGCACGTTCCATCTCGTCCAACATGTAGTCGTTCGCCCCTCGAAGAATGATGGAAGCAGAGTTGACAACTTTGGTCCCTTTGATCAGAATAAGTTCATCATCTGAGATCCGCTCTTGGGTGACGTCCTCCGCAAAACCAAGATAACTGGCTTCGAATGTCTCCTCGCCTTCTAGATTCGCGAGACTGGAGATAAGTTGGCCTCCTGTGGCTTTTGCTATGCGGCGGAGGTCTTCCTTTCGACAGCGACGAACAGCCATGGCACCGGCCTCGACAAATTCCTTTAGACATAGATCATCGATGCCCTTGGTTGTCAAAATGACGTTAGCGCCGGTAGCCAGGATTTTCCGTATTCTCTCCAAAGTAATTTCAGCCTCCCTGGTAAATCATTAGACATATAAGTCTAAAATGTTAAGCGCAGAAAAACACACCGTTTTCGAATCTCCTCTAGCTGCTCCGGGTCTTCCACCAAAATCTGAACGCCCAACTGCATTCGAGCCTTTTGCAAGTTAATATCTAAGCAAGCAATTTTTGCACCCGTGATGCGCTTCTTCATCGCTAAACACGGTTTTAAAAACTAAAGATCAGATTCTTGACATGTCTGGCACAAACAAAACCCACCTTGACTGGCGACTGTGCAATTCAGTGCATATCCTTTTACAAACATAGATTCACGGGCACTCTTTCCGTGAGCCTTCAAGACGTTGACGGCCTTAACAGGGTATTTGATATCCCCTCGCAAATTGATAGATTTTACAGCCTGCATCGCATCGACAGCCATAGGCGCGAAAAGATCATCGTCGCTAGAAGTACCAGATCACCAGGTCAAAAAGTGCCAAAGTGGGGGAAAAAAAACAACTCGGACGCACTTTCCAATAATCTTGCTCGACATCGACGTCTTGGCAACATTAATCAGTGCATCCCTTCCAAGGGTATCCACTTTGATGCTCAACTGCTCCTGCATGAACTTGACCGCCTCCCTACACGCCAGCCGATAACCAGTGATAATCGTGGTCGGGTGGATCTTGGCCTTGACGAGCTCGTTCGCGCGGCGCAGGAGCTCCGCAGCGATGATGACCACCGACGTCGTCCCATCGCCGACCTCCTTGTCTTGCTTTTGTGCGAGATCGACGAAGATTTTACCGGCGGGATGTTCGACTGCGAGGAGAGAGAGGATGGTGGCGCCGTCGTTGGAAATTGTTACTTCCTACAGTAGATGTTTAGTCTCTTTCTTAAAATGTATTTGGAAAAAGAAAGGCGAACTCCAATATTATCCACGAGCATTTTATCCAACCCCAGGGGACCCAACGAACTTTTCACAATGTTCGCGATCGACTGAGCAGCGATTACTGCACCGGATCGAACCCACGAATCAGACCGAATCCTTCAATCTTTATAAAACACCAGGACACACCATTTTGGTCACGAATATCCTGCCCAGAAACACGATCGCCTCCTAAGAATCCACCAGCACGAGGATCCCGTTGATACATTATCTAGTATCCAATGAATTGAAGGAGAAGAAGAAAGGGATAGATGCCGTGAACAACTTGAAAATCAAAAGTCGATACTCAACGCGATTATGGTACGCGTATTTGGTCGCCCCTTCAAAACATTTTCAAACAACGCGGCATTGCTAGGTCTTCAGCAAGCCATTCACTGAGTCCTTTTTATTGAGGAAAAGTTACTCAGTATCTGAGAGTCATTGGGTAGATAGGTAAGACAAGAAAAGAATCCATGGCCAACAATATAATATAAAATATATTTGGAGGGTTCAGAGGTTGGCGCTTGGGTAAATGAAGAACGGAAGAATGATAAATATAGAAATCATTGATCACTGAGGGTGGAAGGGGAATCAAATTTGATAAAAAAACAACGGACTTGTGGGTGGAGTAGCAAAGAAAATGCGTCCGTTTAGAGTTTGGATGGTGGTATAGAAGAAAAACATGGGAAACATGAAACTAATGACTATTGTGAATGCTTAACCGGAAGATTACACAATCTAAATGTAAGAACCGGAAAACAGCAAATAAGAGGAAAGCGAAAGGACACGAGAACGAGTCGGCGAACTGTGTAATCATTGAATGTGAAGAGATATGAGTTGATAGTGGAAACGAAGGGAAGAGGGAGATGGTTAAATTAAATGTCGAAATGGAGAGATAACAAGATGCCATGAGATGAAAGGAAATATAGACGGGTCCATGAGGTGGTTAGAACATCTGAGAACAGACGAAAAGCAACAACCGCGGAATGCTTGTGGAAGATGAGATGTTGAAGATGGTGGTGGAGGAGATGGGGAAGATGTTGATCACGGGGGATACGTCCAACAAAGGACGTTGTACCTGAACGAAGATAGATAGGGAACCAAGATATTTTGTCCCGACAGCGGTACGAAGAAACGCGAACGAATGAACGAGAGCGAAGGTGAGTGGACGAAAAGAACGCCCAGAGAGCAGGAAATTTGAACGAGCGTATTTTAAAAGAGCGGCGTGCCATAAGGCATGGACATGAGTCTGGACGATGTCGTATTGGGGCTCATCCAATTACTGAAAGAATTTTTGAAGGGATTTTGCGAGCGATATAAGGTGTCGTAAACGAGGCGTGCGCACTCCATGGCCCCAGAGGCTGAGATGTAGCTTCGGCTTTCGGTTCATTATCGTTAGACATTAACGAGACGTCGAAAAGCAAGCCAGTCAGGTCGTCATAAGGACGTCAATAGGCCATGCGGGTAGGACCAAATGTTTCTGCGCGAACGATACTATTGCGCGCGACCTTCTTCCCTTTGAATGTGGTGGCCTTGATCGGAGGCGGGCAAGGGCTGTCTCCGAGATCCGTGTCAGTGTCGTCCGCGTCCGCAGTGGCGTTGCCATCCTCGACGAGCGTCATCAACCCATTTCCACCACGACGACTGCGGGCAGCAGTCGCAGCTGCAAACAAGCTATGCGGAGCACTAGGCGCAGTGTTCCGCTTTGGCTGTTGCTGTTGAGGCTGTTGACCAAAGGTCAAGGATTTGGCCCCGTCTCCGTAGGCATACGACTTGTGACGACCGAACTTGGCTTTGCGGAACTGATCGAGATCTTCACGGCGAGAAGTGGCGTGGTTTGGATCGTCCATGGTGACGTACCCGGAAGGCTCGCAGCGATGGCTCGATGCCTTGAAGTACTGACAATATCCGCCTTCTAGGATATAAACCTCTGGGTAGTGAATCTTCGGATATACGTGGTTGTTCATAGAGCGGTCCTTAGCTCGTAGATGCTTAGCACTACGCCAGATATCTGTCAAATGTTCGCAATGAAAATATAGAAAGTCACCCACAATGTCGGCGCTCGTTTGGCGCTGAATTCGCAATGGAAGACGAGGATAGTTTTCCTTGCCTTGTCTCCGCTGACCGATGGCCTGGGTTTCGTCAAGCTAGGCCCAAGAAGAAGTTCTTCAACACCAGTGATGGTGTTGATATTAACAGCGCCGGGGATATGGCCACCATTGTATTCATAATCAAACCGACAGTCTACGACATGGAAATCAGTGATGTCGTCGTTATATTTGCCATCCAAAAGGTCGTCCAACTGAAAGAAAAGGAGGAAAGATAAGCGCTCCACTTGAAAACAATTCGAAATGAAATCCAAACCGTTTGGCTCTTAATTCTCATAAGCCCATCCTCTGTCACACGATGACAAGGTAAAATCTTTCCGTGGGCTTCGTTGTCTCCGAAGCCAGGCAAACCAGCAGCCATAAACTTCGCAGAAGGGCTCTCCTTGAGAACCATTGCAGTAGCGCCAGTAAGTGGCCTAAAATCCTCAGTTCCATCACACCGCCTGATAGTCTTTACCTGCTGGCGTTTTGAGTAAGCTTGAGCAGGCGACGACATGTCTTGTACTTCAAAAGACGACTCCTCATCCTCCGGCTCCGGATCCGTATACACAGAAGGTGGTAAGAAAGCCGAGAACGCACGACGCATAGGCGCAGATCCTCGAGGACCATGGTCATCGGATTCCGTGGTTGAAGGTGGGGAGAGAATGGGGAAGGCGGATTGGATATGATGATCTGAAGGTTGAACCATGGCTGAAAGTACAGGCCTGCGAGGTCGCTTCAAGAAGCTCGCAGACGGCGCACCAAGTCCCTGAAGACCAGGCTTCCCTAGACGTGATGCGGCAGCGCCATTGGCCATACGTTCAAGTTTCGCCTCCGAGGGCGAAGATGGCAACATTGGCGAAGAAGAGAGTTCTCCATGTTTCGGAGCGCGCGTAGATTCAGGCGACAATGAGCGACGTTTCTTTGACTGAGTTCCAACTGGCGACTCAAACGATCGGCGCGGAGACATTGTGTCATAAAAAAGTTGATTGAAATCCGTGACAGTAGGCGCAGAGGAAAGTGGAACAGGCGAAAATGAAATCGGTGCCGCCACTGGTTCCACAACGTAGGACGTATCCACATCCATGGCGTCGTCCATGGGGGACGATGGTTCATGGATAGGCTGCAGGTCTGTTAGACGGCTTGCAGTTGGATACAAAAATAATTAACATACTTCTGGAGCATGAGGCTCAGGGCGACACACGGCGAGCCACTCGGTGGGCAATGCAGAACGTTGTATCCGCTTCGCATTCGATTGCGTGTTGCCTGCTACCTTGGGTGACTCTTCACGCAAGGATGGACTGGGCAGCAGCGGGTTACTGTTACTGAGGTCACTTCCAAACAAACGAGCGCCACTTGTGAACGCGCGCGGTCTCTGCGGCTTTGAGGACTCCTTCATATCCAACCCAGAAGAGATATGTTTGATAACCGGCGCCGGAGAAATATCCATGGGTTCACAGTCTGGGGGCAAGGATAGGTGATCGCGAGGAGGAGAGTTCAAGGAGACATTGGAGGCAAAGGAAATTTCGAGGTCGGAAGAAAGGAACTCGTCAACGTCGTCGGTGGGAAATCGCTGGCTCTTCTTTCTAGAGGGTGCCAGGAGGGGGTCAAGAAATTGAGTGTTGCAACCATGGGTGAAGAAGGACATGTCGTTTGAGAAGTCGGTGGTATGGATCCGCTTCTGCTTCTTGTAGCTACCGTTAGATGTTGTTGCTACTAGGTGATCAAAGTAAGACATGGAAGTGATGTTGGTATTTCGCGAGGGAGGTGATGGCGAGGATTGGCGGATAAGATATGCGGCCATGGTGTAAGTTGATGGGCGGCGCGGGTACAGATAGGGAGCAAGTACAGTGAGCTACAGTGAGAAGATGGAAGAGCTGTGATACAGACCACGTCTCGGTGGGGCCCTATGGAATGTTCGTGGCTGGCGAATGTCAGCTTATAAGGCCCAGTAGCTATGAACAATGGAGGTCAGAATTCGGTCATCGGATGTGCATGTGGCATATGGTTGAACTTGGGTGGGCCAGCTTGGGCTCCATTGTCTCCCAGGTTTGGTTGAACCATCAATTTCCAACCAATGATGCTGGCCTCAGTCCCGCTCAAGCTCCATGGCATTACATTAGAAACAAAACGAACCTTGAAGCGTTAACGAGTGTATTTTCGGAGGAGGCCGCGCCTTTAAAGTAAGTAGGAGCGGTGAGGATTTAAACGTCAAAGACAAGACGGTTCGAATTCTCACAGGGAAAGCAAAACCAGGCTTGTAGACACCTGTGGGTCCAGCTCGTACGCAGCTGAAAAGAAGAGAGGGAAAAGGGAGGAAGACTTTGGGTCTCGCGGAGGATGGCCTCTCGGATATGTCGTAGGACGCGAGGTCGTTTTTATTTGCCACCTAATGTTCAACTTGCACGTGACCGTGATTTGCGTTCCTGGCTACCGCCCTTGACTTTGTCTTTCTCCATCACAATCACACCTCGTGTTTCGGTACTCCATAAACAACGTTGGCCCTTTATCCATATCCTACTCTGCTAAGTCTGCTTTCCTCAAGCTCTTGCTTGGGTTCTCCCAGTCTATCTCCGCCCATCTGCACCGCCAGAAGGAATTAATTACTCCATGTCGTCACGCAATAAACGAACGATCATCAACTTACGGGGGAAACACGGGCCCGAGATTGTCGTAATGAATATCGGGATATTCCTTTGTAATCGTCTTGATCAATTCTTCATAAATAATCTAAATGTCCCGCCGCTCCATATAAACGCATTGAATTTCTATGAATCCCACTCACCTGGTATCCCTCTTTATTGAGATGCAATCCGTCACTCAAGAATTTGCTCAATAACTCCTCATTCTTCCCAGTCGCTTCCCAAACAGCGGTCCACACATCCACAAACGCAACTTCTTCCTCTTTCGCAACATCCCGCACGGCCTCCGCGTAGGCCTGCGTCACCTTGAACCCCCGGTCCAGTGCAATAGGTGGATCGCGTGCCTGGAGCGCCGCCCGTCTGACGAATGTATTCACAGGTGGTGGGCTGATGAGAATGATGCGCGTTGTCGGGGAATAACGCGGAGATGCCGGTGATTTTACCATCTGCACCATTTGCTTCAGGTTAGTTGCGAACCTGGCCAGTGGAACGTGTTGTGGAGAGGGCTGAATGCATGCGTCATTCGCGCCGAACCAGATCGCTAGAACTCGTAGTTTTGGAGCGCTGGTGTCCGAGGTCTTCGCGATGCACTGGAGAGAGGGATTGTTATCTTGGAGTCGGAGTGATTTGTGAATACTCTCGGGGATATCATGGCACGTACTTGCTCAAACACTGGGATGCCCCAATCCGTGTTGTATCCAGAAAATCCACGGTTCAAGACGTCCAATTTCCTGGCGTAGACATCTATGTGCACGAATTAATTATGCTGCTTATTCTCATTGATCATGACCACATACGCGTAAGACGTTGTCCAAATGCATTGTGATCGGGCTCCCATCCGCCTTGTGTGATGGAATCTCCAAACAACATGAACACGTCTTGAACACGGGCAGCCATTTCTTTGACGTTACGTTGGGACAAGGACGATACAGGCAGGATCTAGACGAGCTGATTGCGTTAACCGGAAATTGCCGTTTACGATTTCTCGCGTTTTTAACTTCGCTTCCGTCCGTCCACCATGACCTCAGAGACACGCCTAATCCCCCTTCGAATAGCAAACAAGACGGCCTATGTCTGGGACGTCGATGGTAACTCTCGTCATACATCATTACCGAATTCCAAAAGCTAACAACATAAATTTAAGACATCGCGACGATCCGCTCAAAACACCATATATGTGGGATTCTGACCGGGACACTCCCCCATCTCTCACAACAAAATGTCTTCCTCGGAGTTCCTCTTGTGCTCATGCCAGAAGAAGCCACGCTTCTCGTTGATATCGGTGTGTTGTCGATCAGGCTTTCCAATCCAAAACCACTTGCCTATTGTTGACTCGTTTGGCTTAGGTGCTGCCGTCTTCATCGACGATCCCCTGGCGTATAAACAACCAACGATCGCACAGCTCCAAAAATGGTCTGCGGAACAAGAAGAATCAATAAAGACCCGACTCGCATATACAGAGACCAAGACAGCAAAGGAGGGCTCCAACCCCAGTAGAGCTATGTCAGAAGAGGCACTGCGCAAACGGAAAGAGAGAGAGGAGAGGAAGAAGGCACAGGCCGCTGCCAAAGCTATTGCTGAGGGCGCTGAAGGAAGCTCTATCCCACCAAACCCTGGTGAATCAGAGGGCGCGAATACATCGACCGAGCCCAGTACATCAACTTCCGAAGGCCCTAAAAATTCTTCTTTACCGTACACCATCGTCATCCCCGCATCTTCCTCCTCCCTGGAGTGGTACGACTCGACGGAATGCACATACTCCACGATCGAGTCTGCCCGACTAGCCGGCGTCTGGGACTACCCCTCCACGCTTTCAGAACGCGCACGATGCGGCGTGTTCAAAGATCTATGGAAGCAAAGGTACTTCATGGGCGGAGGCATTAAATTTGGAGGGGAATATCTTGTCTACCCTGGTACGTATCGATGTATGTTAATAAACAGATTCTATCGTTACTGATAACTACTTTTCAACAGGTGATCCCTTGCGTTATCACTCTCACTTTGCAGCGAGTGTCCTCGAATCTCCCATAGCTTCCTTGCGGCCCATGGAGATCATTGCACATGGCCGGCTGGGTACTGCGACGAAAAAAGCCCACCTCCTCTGCGGATGGGATGACGAAAAGCAGGAAGTATTGTATATCTCAATTGAATGGGCAGGCTTTGGCTAAACTCAACTGTGACATTATCGGAGTAAGTATCAATTAAAATAATGAAGCCTAACAAAAACATCATAACGGCCTAATTTATGAACGAATTCAGTATGATGATGAGCAGCCGCTAGCCAACCCCGATCTAACAACAAGAAATGGTTTAGTCGTGCTTTCGCCGTGTGCCAATTTTAACGCGTTCGCTGGTCGGTCGCCCTACGGGCTTCGGGCCCATTGCTGTCGCTGTCGTCGAGGATGTACCAGACCCTCTAAATGCCTTAGGTTCCAGCTGACTGACCCCATCCTCCGCACTCTCGCTCGCATTGCTAAACGCCCGATTCCTTGCCGATTCCTTGTGCCTTACCACCGGCCTCCCCGCAATCGCATTTAACACTCTCACTATCCCATCGTTCAGCCATATCACTAAAGCGAAGATCGGTATGCGTATGGGCACGAAGGGCGAGGGGTGCCGCACGACCTCATTCTCCCCTGGTCGCGAGGCGGGAAGTGAGGACATGGGGTTGTATGGGTCGGCAGGGACTGGTTTGGCATGCATAGCCATGATGATGTACTGTTGGAATTTCAAACGATCAAGACAATTTTCGAGATGATATGTCCTGTTCCTTACCACCGGAAAGACGATGGCGAAAAGGGCAGCGTTGGCAAGGCCTGTACCACACATGCACAGCACAGCAGTAGGTAGGCCTGGATGAATAAATACAAATATAAGTTATCAATCAAGACGTAGAAAGGTGCTCGTGACAAACCAAATGTGAAATAATAAGCCCATCTCTCTTCCAAATGCCGAATTCTTCGCGTTAGTGAAAGCCCACGAGCTATCCAAACGAACCTATCACCTCGAATTTACTTCTCCTATTCAGCGTTTGACCACTCGTCACACGACTCACTCAAAGCAATAATATCTAGCGCGTAATCAACTCGTTAAGCAAAATGCACCAACCGTCAAGAAAACCCACTCACGAATCAACCCAGCACAGGAATACGAAGCTCGCACCTCGGCCAAAAAATGGTATCCTGCTCAATGCAAATGAAACAACGACGGAGGTGCAAACCATGACGACGCGATACGCTGAAGTCGCTATTGCGCGCAGCATTCCCGTGTACGACGTTGACTGGGGCGGCGACGGACGGCCGCCGTGCTGGAGCAGGTATGTCCTTTTCGCGATGATCGTGCACCAGGTGCCCTAATTATAAATGGCCGAGAAAGAAAATTATTCAGCCCCAATCTGCTGGCTTGGAGCAATGGAACCACTGTCGTACATTAAGGTATAAAGATGTCCCGACTACGGGGAAAAGCCACAGGACGTGGTAGAACCACCCGATGTTACGGTGGAACCATTTCTGTTGGTCCTGCACGAGTGGCTGGAGGAGCAGATCGAATACGTAGATCGAGAGCAGTGAGAGCGAGTTGAGCATGAGGGATTTGTATACATTTGCGCGGATTTCAGAGTCGCTGCAGGATATTTTGGCCGAAATATAAGGTTCGTAATGAAAGAGGGTTCGTAGGAAATCAAGTGGGAGATGAGAAAAAGGGCAATTATTGTCGATGACTTGGCACATACCCTGCGACTGCTAAGAAGACTACGTTCCAGCGAAAAGCGTCATACAGACCTCGCCAGGCCCATGTCAACTGGAGGAGAACCGAGTCCTGGACAGATAGAAAGGTGGGGTATAGTGAGCGACTAGAGGAGACCCTTGCCGCCGTCGGTGCTGGGTATTGAAAGGATTGTGGCTGAGCTGCGTATTGCGGTCTCGACGTCGACATCAGCGGTCAACTTCAGGCTACGTCCACGATATGAATAGTGACAGTGTAACCCTAACCTTAGATTGGGAGATATCCACTCTCACCCCCGCCTTTCAATTGCCCTCACAGCTCACTCCGCAACGGTCAGAAAATTTTGGTGAAAAGGGCTTTCATTCACATACTCGTGCCGATGCCAGAGACGCGAGCGTCGCCGCCCCCTCTTTCACCAGTCCATGGTACACAGTAGTGTAAGCTAAGGTACTGAAAAAAAAAAGAAACTGAAATACATCATACACCTTTGCAACAATAAATTAAGGGTACAAAAAAGAATAAAGAGGAAATGGGAAAGCAACGAGCTAGCAAACTAAGACGACGCGAGACGCGAGACCGGAGAGGGCGAGATTAGGAAATGAACGCTGCGAGGTTACATGACCAAGATGGCAGGACAGTGTCCACCCAAAGATCGTGAATAGATGGAGGGGAGAAGTTTGCAGCGTCTATGAGCGCTTGGTTGGCTATAAGAAGTTTCGGAATTAAAACAGAGCCAAGGAATGGTGGATGCAAGTGACTAACCTGCTTCCTGGGGACCTTTGCAGCGGGCTTAGCGGTCTCCTTCTTTGCAGCCGCGGCCTTCTTTGCAGGTGCTTTCTTCGCGGCGGTCTTTGCCTTCGAGGCAGCAGTCGTTCCAGTGATGGCCTGCAGAGACAGATGATATAAATCTGGGCTGTGTATAAGATTAAGAAATGCACGGACCTTCTTCGCAGGCGCACGCTTGCTGGCGGTGGTAGTCTTCTTGGTGGTTGTGGTTGCCTTTGCCTTGGGTTTACCCGCAATGGTCTTCTTGACCACGGGCTTCTTCACAGTCGCGGCTTTGGCTTTGGTTGCGGTGGTAGTCTTCTTTGGCGCAGCGGCCTTGGACTTTGCTGCGGGCTTGGCCTTCGCAGTGGTGCTGGTAGCCTTCGCTTTGGGTTTCGCAGCAGCGGCTTTGGGTTTAGCAGCCACTTTAGAAGCAGGTTTATTCTAGATAATTTTCCTCTTTTAGAAAGGCGTCGGATCAAATTGCAGAGGATAATACCTCTTTCGAGGAAGTGTCGGCCGGCTTAGACTTGGGAGCGAGCTTAACACGACCAGAGAGTCCTAAGAGATAGAGAAGCGTATGAGATAAATGCACTTGTTTTAAGGGAGTTTAGATTGCACACCTTTAGGAAGGACAAATACTCCCTTGTCGGAGCCTGAAGTGATAGCCTTGGAGAGCTGAGTGGTCTGAGCAGCTCCAATCTCGAGCTTGTACTTTTTCTCGACGAATCTGAGGGTTTGACAAGTGAATCCTAGAAGATAGAACGACAAATCACAACATACTTCTTGATTTGAGGGCGTGAGACTCCAATGCGAGCGTCTTCGGTATTGGCGGCAATACATTCCTACATGAGGTGACAGCGTTGTCAGTATATCGCCCACAAGCAGTCAAGGTAATGATCAGAAGGGTGAAACATTAGTGAACAACATATCGAGGACAATGACAAAGAAAGAGGGGGTAGGGATCCGCGCGCACGGACACATTTGCCCTCTGCCCTGCTATTCTAGGCGAACGACGACGGCGACGCTCAAGGGGGTTGGGCAGTGCCAAGAGAAAGAGTAGAACAGGAGCCGAGATGTCAAAGGAGGATTATAAATGATAATTTACCTTGATCATATCAACCCATGTGGGATGAGACGGGGCAGCCTTAGC
>Ga0307517_10005815_pt1 | contig 18445 bp, 25 predicted proteins | sample 23_EM_MG_FD_194515 | JGI IMG/M metagenome (GOLD analysis project Ga0307517, IMG submission 194515) | Populus trichocarpa ectomycorrhiza microbial communities from riparian zone in the Pacific Northwest, United States - 23_EM | ecosystem: Host-associated > Plants > Roots > Unclassified | place... | reverse complement strand
GGGCTCTCTAATGGCAGGTAATTTGAGCTAATTCATCTAATGTAGCCAAATTATTCAAAATTACCTAGAGTGTGTTTCAGATTATCCACAATTCTGTTAGATTTAAATTTAGTCTCTGATAATCAATACAAATAAAAAGGGATTATTATAAGTTCAAAAATTTCGCAGGTAATATTAATTGATATTAAATATAGTATTATATACATTTCTTTTAAAAAAACCTTGGTGTCGAGGGTGGTGGTAGTGATGTTGGCAAGGAGTAACCACAGCAGCGCTTTCGAGGGTGGAGGTGGTGTTGATAATGGCACTGACCAAGTGGGTGTGGCCCATGAGCACATTCAGCTCTGCGCCCGTCGACGCGTCCCATATCCACACAGTCTTGTCATCAGAGCCAGACACAATCCGCATGCCATCTCTCGAAATCGTAACCGAGTTGACCGAGTGGGTGTGCCCCTTGAGCACATTCAGCTCTGCACCCGTCGCCGCACCCCATATCCGCACAGTCTTGTCATCAGAGCCAGAAACAATCCGTATAGTATCTCTCGAAATCGCAACCGAGTTAACCGAGCCGGCATGGCCCTTGAGAACATTCAGCTCTGCGCCCATCGATGCGTCCCATATCCGCACAGTGTCGTCATCAGAGCCAGACACAATCCGCATGCCATCCCTTGAAATCGCAACAGCTCTAGGTCGGTCCCCAACCATTATCGTCATCAATGGCACATCAATCCTGCCTCTCGTATGAGTAAAGACAGGGATCCGAGAGAATTGGCTTTTCCAGTTGCAACTGAGCTCTGTGCGTTGTAACCATGTTGCCAATGCCGAGATGTTTAAGTGCGGTGTCGATTCGGCAGCCGGGCTTCCAGTGAAATACGTGGCGAAATTAGCAGCTTCTTGAATATCGCGCGCCAATTCAGAATAATTGCTTGCCCACTGGAAAACAGCATCAGTAAATGTATCCAAAATGATATGATTCGTACCTTCAACACCCACTCGCGCGCATGTAGAAGCATTGGAGTGCACTTATTCCGCAATTCGAGTAGGTTCATTGCCTCAATCCAGAACAAGACACGAATTTGGAGGAATTCCGAAATGCAATTACGAAGATTCTCCGTATTGACCAACTGGAGTGAGGGCAAGTGGTTAGCCCAGTGGAGAGTCGAGTACTTCAGAATAGCGCTGATATATCGTTGACCTTCTCGGAGAGTGCCTCATTATCGCTGTCAAACAGGAAAGATGATTCTATATCCCCCATATTGAACCGCAAAGCAGACTTCATGACACGAAAGCAAGATTCACCGAGAAGATTGTGATGCACAGACTCGTTACACCAAAACGCGAGGTCGTCAAAATTCGAACGGGCGGGGTCAAAAAGCATGATACACGCGATCTCCTTGGGTGTATAGCACTGCGTGGAGTTCCTCCACAATCGCCATTGCCACATCTTCATCTCCTTCTTCGACGAGTGCGGCAGCAACGGAGGTGGATGCTCTTTCAGCCGAACACAGGAAGGTATTAGAGGATGGGCAACCGGCAGGTCAAGAACTCGTCCTTGAACTTTGAAAAGGCGTCAACCATGATTTGTCGGTAAAGTGCATCGATCAGGATCGTAGCGTCGTTCGTGGTGGCTGGAGGCCACGCCCAATATCAAGGTTGGAGACAGTGCTGTTCGCGGATATGTCAGTGGATAACACCGTAGCTGATGTTAGACATACAGCAACACCTCAAGTTCTGCCGGCAACCAAACATCCATTATATACCTGTCAGCACTAAGTTGCTTCACCCAGTCTTTCCATCGGCTCGATAAAGGTGAGCTGGTATGTAGCAAATGTGCTGCTGAAGTTTGGAACGCGGTGCAGGGCCCAAGTTGTTCTCCGAAAGAATCGGAAAGGGTCCAGATGCCCTTCCGAATTGGAAAAGTCTCTTCTGCATGTATGAGGTATAGATGTACGCCGTACTGGTCGAAGATGACAAATTGAAAGGCATTGATCTGAAGGGCGACAGGTTCCCGCTCTTGGAGTCGACGGAAAAGGAAGTATAATAAGAAAAAAGTTTTGTCTATCGAGCTTAATCAGTTGACGCTTTAGCTGTTGGAAAACCTTACAGACCGATGCCTGGCTGTCCTGTCATTAAAAATATTGATCTGCGCCCTGCAGTTGTGTCTGCGACAATGGTATCGTAGGCGATTCGGTATTCTTTGCGAACGAGGAGAATTTTGATAGAAAGTGGATTTAATCGTGAGAGGTTGACGGATGAGAGATCAATAATTTCAGCAGTTAGGTTCTGTATAAATATTGTCGTGTCTTGACCCCAAAAGTGTGCTCCAATTCATCGATAATTGATCCTTTGACATCTGTATTATAATCATGAGACGTGGAACAAACGAGTTCAATTGGTTTACATACACGCGATCTTCACTACAAGTATGTGGATATGATCCATGGAGGGTTGGGTCAAAAAGATTTCTGACAGGTTGTCTGTTGGTTCCAACTTTCCCGCAAACTTCGAATGACTAGCTCCCATTGACCTGATGCGTTCAGGGAGAGTGGCGGCTGGTTTGGCAACTATAATGTTTATGTCTGGTAAGATGAACCCCATGTTGCTACTCATTCGAGACGCATACCTTCCATAACTCCCAAGATGTGAGGATGAACACCTTGAAAGGTCTGAATCTCCTTTTTCAGGGCGTCAAACACGAGCCTGGACAGGGACATCAACTGGAAATACGATATCTTCACCCTCGATTACGCAACATAGACATGGCTGCGGAGAGGCTCAAGCCCATCGGGAAAAGCCGAGAAGTCCAATATTCTATTTACTGAGTTTTTCTGGCGGGCTTATGACCGGGGAAATTTAAAAGGACAGTTGAGGAAAGCAATCACGGCTTGACATTGTATGTGCAGTTCTTCACTATCCAATCACGCAGCCCAGGTTCCGACCGTCCAACTTCGTGCCCTAATAACATCAAACCTTACGTTAGTTTTCAGGTCAGTCTGTGTAATAATCTCTTGCCTTGAATAAAGCTTGAAGACCTTTTCGGCTGCCTGCTCCTCTAGTCGCCATTTCTCTTCGGAATCGAGTTTCCTGTCTGATCACGCAGCCTGTATCTGATGATTCTGATCAAACGGATTTAAGCTCGAATGGTGTATAATAATATTCATTCCTCATGTCCGTATGTCTGCATGAATAGAACGATTTTCACCTTCTTATATCAATTGCCTAGAACAGGGCACCGCGTTTTAGTAGTACCCAGATTGCATGTTGAGACAAAATATAGAGTTGTTGGTCTTTGTTGGTCCAAAAAATCTTTGAAGTCCAGAAAAGGATAGTGCGCCGGAATTCCCACAAGTAACCTGGTCGCCTTCGATCTCGTCCAGTGTCTAATCCCCCCTTTTCACGTACATTCCGCTCTTTCAAGACTCTAGGCATAGCTGTCGCATCGTATCCGCTCTTTTGCAGACCAATGACTTCCGATTCATCAGATTCTCCTCGTCTGCTTACCCCAGATTCCACCGGGACGGGTATTCGAGGTGACAGTTCTCCTGATTCATCTGCACCGTCGGTGGGTGCTGCGGCGAAAAGGGCGCGACGACAGACTGCCTTCTATCCAAATATGAACTCTACCAATAAGCCACAAAAGCCGTTCAGTCGGAGCGCAGCTAAACGTGAGAGTGTCATGGCCCTCGGAAGCATTGAGCATCTGCAGTACTTTTTCACGAAAACTGGTTTGGCTGCGAAGAAGAAGTGAGCATCTCTTTTCATTTGCGCTCAGCTGGGCGCAAATATATCACTGCAATTGTTGAACGACTGGAGCTGATCGTTATGCTAGGCCATTAGATAAAGCACATCTCGGACTTGTTCCTGCTATTGGGGGAAAAGGACACGTCCCCTCCACACCATCGATCACGAGTATTAGTGATTTTGCTCCTCGTCCTGTCATTCCAGACCCTCCCAAACCACTGTTTTCACCACGTATCAAGAACTACGAGGTCGATCCAGAATCCCTCCTTCCTGGGGTTATTGAAGACCTGGTTGCAGTGACCAAGGCATGGAAACTGGAGAAGAATAAAACTGGCGAAGTCTTTCGGGACTTGTCTTTCCCTTTCGATGTGCTGGAGGTCCTGAAAACCACGACACGCGCCATTCGATCGACCAGGAACTACTTGCTTTCTTTGCCTGACGAGTCGACGGATACCCTTCGCACAGAAGTACAATACAGGCCTAAGATGTTTGGTCCAAGGACCAGAGAACCCTCATTGACGAATTCTACCAGGGCGTCTTCGTCAAAGCAGAAGCAGCCAAGTGTGCCTGATTCCATAGCCCGGATCCGGCGCTCCGCTTTGGAAGTGCTAACTGTTCTCCGCAAATTGGAGGAGTTCTACCGCTTGCCACTCGAGGACGACGCCTACGATGCCCACAGCGATGGGGACAATTCTCGTATTATTGGAACATCATCTATACCCTTGAATGGTACTCTCGACTTGCCTATCGAGGATGACCGTACCACGAACAGGAGTGATTACGATCCAGACCTGTCCATCTCGTTCTCGATTGTTCAAGTACAAGGACAATATAAGAGCATACCGGTCTGGGAGGACGATGACGATGATTCTTCCCTCGAGCGGGAGGAGAGGTCCCAGAAAAAGGACGGTTGGGAAGAAAGATTGGTCTTAGGCACGGGGTGGTTATATAGGCAGGACGTTAAGCTCAGTGATCTTTACACAGAGCGAGCCATTGTGGCGTCTTACCTGGATACTGTTGACGAGGTGCTCTTTCGTGGTAAACCTGCTGGGGAAACATCTGTGAACGACGAACGTGGATGGGAACGAGTACAGAAGCAGAGAGAATGGAAGGCTTCTTTACGTGGTGCAAAGAACAGAAGGGTCAGCGCAGCCGATGGCGAAGGTAAAAGTCTAGGATTGGACCTTTCCCTTGCCGACTCGGGAAAAAGGAGAGTATCAACGAGCGTGGTTGACCTTCTGGGACGGATGAGACTATCCGATGAACCAGAAGAAATGGACCATATTCACGAGGACGAGGATGGGATCGAGGAGTTGAGCGATGATGACCTTCCTGAGTGGGCAAGGAGGTCAACCTTCGTGGATGATCGACTAGGTCAATCACATTTGTTTCATCGTTTTGTTCGGGGCTCATATGTTTACAGGTCGCGCTCATGCCCTTCTTGTGTACTTGTTACCTCCCTCCCTGATAAACTCATTGGGACATCCTGATTCCAGGAGCGATTTCCTCCAAAGTCTAGCCTCTGGGCAACTGCTGTGTGTGGCGTACAATACGTGTGTCCGAAAGTCGAAAGAGCCTTGGGGGTTTGTTAACAAGGACGGTGTACACGACATCCTCACTCTAGAAAATGCTGCAATAGCAAATGGAGAAGAAAACATCGGTAAAAAAGTATGGACGTTCAGACGGGTTGATAATCTGCGTCTATGGGTCGGGTAAGGTTTCATCATTCGGTCATTCGGTACAATGCTCATCGATTTTTCAATAGTGCTTTGAAACTGCGATATATGTTGCCTATTCGAACACCATCACAGCTGTTGTCTACTATTATACAGACCTCGTCAAATACGGGTACGCCACCGATATCTCCGTCGGCTCTGTTCCAGTCTTTCCCTCAGGGTCCTGCACGTGAGTCTCCGATCCTATTCGATGCGAAGGTGGTGGCAAAGAAGGAAGATGGTTGGGAGGATATGCTTGAAATTGTTTTATTCTCATGGATGGAGAGGGTCGTGTGTGAGAGACGAATTCATCACTGATTTTTCTACCACATCTACAAGTTTCTTTCGTCCCAAGCTATGCCAGTCTATGCCCATATCATTTTTTTATCCGGAATTCTTTTCATTGCTGAACACACTCATTTTTGATCTATTCACCACATTCCTTAATCTCACTCTTTCTATAATAGCATCTGTTATTACTCGCTATCTCTGTATTTGGTTATACCCGTAGTTCATTGTTTCTCACTTTTCTGGCACCGATTGGCGCCAAGTAGTTTCTGTCATCAACATCTCCGTCGGCCTTTGCTCCAGACTTTGTTGGTCCTGCGACCCTGGTGTATAAAGTTACAATCTAATTGCTCAGGTTACAAAGACGATGATACTTGGCTTGATATTACTGATAAGTCTGGTGCGTAAAGTCATCCTGGTAACCCCTCGCAATTCCGCCACGCCCTTGCTCCAGGGTACTGGGGATATCTTCGTCGATTCTAGGTTCAAGTCCTCGATACGTCCGCTCCTGAAGGAATTGGGCAGCGGCACTATCGGTGGTGGTTGTCGCGACTGTGCTACTCTGGTTTCGTAGAACCAAAGAAGAATCCGACGAAGTTGGATGTGGAGGCACTACGCCTTGGTTTCCACCTTTCGGATTGTTGTAGCGTTTTGCGTGTCGATAGGTTCCGGTGATAAGTGAGAAAACCGGTTTGTCTGAGTCTTCGTCAGTGGCCTGATGTTCGCAGCTTGTATGATCTATGGGTCTTGTCCCGTTAGGTTCTTCAGCTTTTAGTGAAAGGAGATGGTTGAAATCGAGGATGTATCTTCCTGACCATGTGGGTTCCTCCTGCAACGCCATTTCGAGCTCGTAAGGTGTCACTATCGGCCGTAGAAAGTCCTATGATTTTGACGATGCTTTAGTTCTCCAAAAATGAAGAAGAAGCGAAGAAATGTACCTTTGCTTCGATTAGACTGTTCTCCGGACAAGCAACAAGGACAAAGCATTGGATTTCAAGGAAATTGGCTAATTTCGCTGGGTTGAGTTTTCCAACGCTTATGGTATAGCTTTTTTTCTGTTTGCTCGCCAGCAAAGAGCGGAGGTGTTTGATGACAGGGAGGTAAGATGCTGAAGGGAAATCAGTTCTTTGTTGTTACAGCAGTAGGAAATATATCATTACCAACGCCTAGAGTTCCTACGAGGATACCGAACACGTCTGCGTCGCGGGCTTTCTGTACAGCTGCATAACGACGCATGAGAAGGCGATTTGTGCGTACTGACTCGAGACGGGCTGTGTCAGTTTGTGGATTGAATGAGTAGATCTTTTTTTCGAGATTGATCAAACGCATTGATTAAAGATGGTTTAAATTCTTACTTTGCACGACGAATTCATCATCAGCAGATTGGTCAAGGATTGACATTCTTCTCCGACATAGAAAATTATGCTGGCAATTGACGTAGGTGTGGCAGATGAAGGTTGCGATTGTCGAGTCGCTGGAGATAATATCGGTTCTGCTTTTAAAGAAATTGGATTGTATAGGACCGAGGTACTGTTTGATTCAAGTGCCCCCTTTAGCTGGTCACATATTCGATCTGGAGAGATTTGACAATAAGAATATGGAACAATTTCTGAGATGCAAACGTTGTAATGCTACCTGCCTGGTGCGCATAAACCACATCGTGTTTTAACAGAATTGTGCGATTTGGTTCTGGGGATTCTGCATTCAGAGCTGATACAAGTTGAGAGACGCAGCGCTCAATAAGCAAATATTTTTTCCCGAAGACGTAGATTACGGGCAATCGGGATGACCTGGGGTTGTATTCATCGCAGTGTGACGGAAATAGGTAAGAAAAACGTACAGGCTCATGCAAGCATGTCCGTAGTGGACCATGGCATCCGCGTTCGCGTGAGAAGCAGCGACCTCGTCAACACAGCAACTAAGGAATTTGTAGATCCAGTCAGAGGCAAAGAGGAAATGATTAGAATACATAAATGTCGAAAACTGTGGTTGCCTGCCTGCCGTAAGAAGTATCAGCAAGAACATATAGCTCTCTTTCTGTTCCGATTCGGTGTTGCAACGATCGGAATATGGGGACAGCATCGTGCAAGAGTTCGTCAGGAAACTGCAGCGCAATCTAATGCATTCATGAGTTAAACATATTTCCTGGCACGAATCGACCTGGAGGACCAGGAATACTTACTCTTTTATAGTCACCCGACAGAATCTCCGTAGCTGTTCTTTCAATCTCGTAGAAGTCTTCAAATTGGGATGGCGAAAGTGTCAATGCGGATTCGTCTGGGTGAATAGGGATGGTTCTCCTGATTGCATCTTCACCAGACGTTGAAAAGTGGATCCCTCCTTCAATAGACATGATGGTCTAAAGATGGATACCTGCACTATTTTTAGTACCATCACATGTCGTGACGTGAGCTGCGAGACACCATAAGGTAAACCGTACGAGAATTCTTCAACCCCAACCTTCGTGGCGACCCCTAGGGCCATCTGGATAGGACGCGATGAGCCCTAAAGAACGCCATTATTGGACGCAGCTGCGTGCAGCACTGACCGCTGGTCAATGGTGCTCAGCATTCCCGGCGAAATCACCAAACGGCGAAATTATCAGTTGGCCTGAACTTTTTCGAAAATTCAACAAACACTGCGTAGGATATAAAGACATAGCCGAGGTGGCATGCCATACCCATGCATTGGCGAAACTTCTTCTGGAGATGCATTCAGACGAGGATGAGGAAGTTGAAGTTCGGGACGAAAAACTATCCCCTCATTCTAATACGGATACCAGAGGACGCGGAAAGTTGGGAATGGAGAATGACGTGGTACTAAAAGGGACCTATCTGGAGCAAGCTGCGAAGAGATTCGATGACTTGAAGGCTTTAGGATCTCCAAAACGCGACGTACGTTCAGCATTTTCTGCTGCTTACTTTCAAATAAATGGGATTATTATGGCAGACACTCAACCTTGCCCTTGCATATTATGCATTTGCGTTAGGAAGACCCCAGGAATGTGTTGCGCTCCTCGATAAGGTGCCCGATCTACTCCAGTTCCAAAAGCACATTCCAGTCATTGGTTCTGTGAGGTCGACTGCTTCCACCCTCGCTCCATCGTTGTATGCACCGTCCTTGGCGTCGTATACTGGGAGTTTTACTTCTTTGGTCGATAATGTGGTACCAGAAGTGCGCGATGGAAGAGGGTGGGCAATGGTAGAAACTTTCCGCTCTCTTTGCCTTCAAGGTTTGGTTCAGTACCTTTCTTCGAGTAATAGTGATATGAAACGTATACAGGGATGTCCTGTGAACGGCTCAGTCCTTCGGAACCACAGAAGGCTTTGAAGGCATATTCGAATGCCATCCCACTCTTTTCATCACTACGTTCTGAAATCACCCCTAAATCCTCGGGCACCCTAGATTTCACCGTCTTCCATCAACTTCGGGAACTGTGGCGATGGGTCGAGCTGTTATTATGGCGTGCTGTTGTCCTAAGCTCCCGTACAGCCGATCTTTATTCTCAAGGACAACCAGAATCTCAGGTTTGGCAATGGTTAGATCACTATGCCTCATGTAGTGCTTACTGGCCCCCAAACTTCCGCACCGTCCATCGATCAACAGTATATTCTCTGCACATTCGTTCTCTCATTCTCAAAAATGATGGACTTTCTTCTCATCACCCACATCATGCTTCACAGTCATCCTTGCCATCCACTGCCACAAGTACTTCGACGTCGCCAACTCAATCGGAATCGCAAGCTCCCGCATCTCATAACTGGATAAATTCTGCACGTTCTATCGTTCAGGACTACCGCGCCATTTTGACTGCGAGCACGAAATTTCCTCGAGCTGGAGAGCGAAATATGGAAGTAGAGAATTTTGTCGACCTTTGTGTTGCCATATGGGAAACCCATGGCGCAGTTGGTGAACAAGCGGGATGGGTCATCGACGTATGTTTCTTGCAGTTTTGTACAGGCAATGAATTGATTTGAATACTCATAGATTCTTTGGTGGGCGACACGCCTGACGTTCAATAGTTCTCGTGTCCTCCGGCATCTAACACGGCTTCTTTATCTTGCTGGCGATATAAATCTCGCAAAACGAACGCTGAAGCTATATATTCAAGTGGTCGGCAAGGCGTATCAAGCTAGCAAGGAGGGTATCGGAGAGGATCAAGACACAGATGAATATTGGGTTGATACACTTGTTTTTGGAGCCAGGATGCTATTGAAGACTGCCAGCTCACGACCTGGCCTGGAAGGTGTTGATGACGTGAAAGAAGCTGGAGATGTGCTTGCGAAGGCACGTACCAGGTTGAAATTAGAGGACAAACCCCTTTTGGCGAAAGTCCTGTTGTCGGAGGGTATTTATTGGAGTTTGCTGGCCATAAAAGGTACCTCCATCGATCGAATTTGTATCACATAAACTTATCAGACACGTCAAGGTCAGGAACCACTTAAAAGGTCCAGTCAGTTGGAGAAGGCCCACACTGTTCTTCAAGAATCTCTGCTGGCACAGCCAACTTCATCAGGGTATTACCATCTCGCGCTTTCATTCTCGCGAAGAGGTGGTTCTGCATACGACCTTGATCAAGCTATTGAATGTGCGGGTAATGCCATTGCAGGACAGCCAGGGGATGTGAGATATTGGCATCTCCTCGGCATCCTGCTGACCGGGGCTGAGAAGTGGACTGAAGCAATAGAAATCCTGGAACGTGGTGCAGAACTCGATGAAGACTATGGCGATGGAGGCAATGCAGAGGAGTGCAAGACCCTCTCGGAAAGCAAAGACGCATTAACGGTCACACCATCGGATGTGAAGACTGTGATCAAAGCGACTGACTTCCTCTCGGACAAGGTTCCCTTTTCTGATACTTCCACTATCAAGCCCACCAAAACCAGACTTAGCGGAGTCACAACTACCAGAGTCAAGGCTGGCACAGAACCCTCCTCACCCGTTCCTCTCCTTGAACCCGACGCCACAGAAATACCACTCGCGGAGACGCTGCTGAAATCTAAGGATCTGAACCTTGAAGATTATCCTGCCTCGAAAATAGAGTCGTTTGAACGGCATCTGCAGCTCCGGATGACCGAGGTCGCTTTGATGGAGGTTATTGAGGGTGCTGAGGGTGCTGAAGCAGGATGGCTGGAAATATTCTCTTGGGTCGCTGAACGAAATGGACCCATGAGTTCTACTGATCGTGAGTCTGCATTGGTTCTCGTTTTATGTGGTCAAATTAATGTTATTCCTCATAGAATCTTTCCAGCCCCGTCAATCACTCGAAGGTCCCCAAAGGTCCACTGATCAGCTCAGTCAGATTCCTGAAACAAATCAATCAATGCCTTCTCAACATCTTGGTGCGCACGACGTGATAAAGAAGGTACACCCAGAGCTTGGTATATCGGTTCCTCCCTTGAGTAAAGATGACAACGAGTCCTTGGCCCCGATTCCTATCACTGTCTCTCCTGCTACGCCAGACGGAGAAGAGATCAAGTTGGTTGTCGTCAATGGCACAAATGAAGGAGAGAAAGAGAGGGAAAAAGAAAAGCCGAAAAAGGAGAAAGACAAGGAGAAGAAGCATGCCAGCGATGTAATGCCGAAATCGAAGAGATCGTTGTCTTTGGAGCAAGAGAGTCGGGGCGATACAAAAAAGACAAAAAAAGTGCAGAAAATTTTCAAGGACCAAGTTCACAAAGGTCGTGCTGGTATTACCGCTGTTTCGAGGAAAATTGGTAGGAACGGGGGCCTGAGAAGATCAAATTCCACACCAAGTACGGTTCCTTTTTTATATATATACCTGACTGAACTCACCTTTACATTAGATTTTCATGCTGTTCTACGGCAAACTGCGTATCAGGCGTCATCCATCCATTCGAGACGGCGTCTTAGTTCAATACTTCACTCACATGATCGAACCCCTACTGAATCTCCGCCTCCACCTCCATCTGCTCCTCCACCAGCTACGAAGCAAGATTTCAAATTAAACAACGATCGTCTGGAAAAGGAAAACAGATTGCTGAGCGATTTATGGCTAATGTCTGCTGCTACTTTCCGCAGATTGGGTAAAATCGATCAGGCGAAAGGGGCGATACAAGAGGCCGAAGTAAAGGATCAGACTAATCCCAATGTTTGGGTCCAGGTACATGTCCCTGTATTTTTTTTCTTCGTTCCATTTTACTCAAGAATCATTCCATTGCAGCTGGGGTTGTACTATACTGCATTGGGCCACTACCAACATGCCGTCGATACTCTTCACAAGGCGCTTTTCATATCCCCAGACAACGTTCCTGCTACGGTTCATCTATCTAAACTTTATCTTGATGCAGAAGTTAGCGCCAAGCTTCGTCCATCGTCCAACACCTCGACTTCATCCTCTGGTGCTTCGACCGCTTCGATAGCTCGAGACGTTCTTTCCGTTAATCCGGACGTTGATTTGGCTGCCGGAGTACTTGCGTACTTGACAGAAGGAAGAGGTTGGGATGTTCCCGAAGCTTGGTATTACCTTGCAAAGGCATATGGGATGCAAGGAAGAAAGCAAAAGGAAAGAGAGACGTTGAAACATGCGCTTGTGTTATCGGAAAAGAGGGGTGTAAGAGAGATTGGGCTTGCGCTTGGGTGGTGTACATGAAAATGTCAATTGACTTCACTTTTTTTTGGGTCATGGGAACGTATATAAAGCGGTAGTAATTCAGAATCATCAACATTCATGTCGCACAAGATCTGTAATGCTGTATCTTGCAAGATAAGAACATATGGGTTTTAGTACATTTGCGGACTAGGTTGCGGCCTTCAAAATACCAGAACAGTATGTAGTACCCCAAAAACGCCACCATAATCCATCAAGTACTTACCGACCAATACCGCCCAGAGGAGATGAGGCTAGAATGCAGTCCCATGACAAGCGAACTGAGGGAAAAAATCGTGGAGCTACCAGCAGGTTGATATTGAAATTGTCGTCATACAGAATACGAATTGATTGCGTAAAAGCGGAAGTAGAGAGGCATATGTACAAGACCTGGTTCTGTGGAATACTATGTATAGTTGGATTCCGAAGGGTTCAGCAGATTCAAGTCCAGGATGGCGAGTCGCGTTGTGCTAGATGTCATGAAAATTATGGCAGGCAAGTCAGAAACTGCAGTCGATGTTCTACGGTTGACAGAGAATGAACTCGACCGGCAGTTACCCGATTGGTTACAGTCCCAGGCTCAAAGTGTACGCATTATAAGATGGAGCCATTGAATCCGCAATGGTCATAAATCAATGGCAGCACAACAGCGCAAAGGTCAACGATTGAGGTCGTTCACAAGAATCGTGCCCGTGTCATCAGATGCGGACTCTGATGATGATCACTGCGGGATGGCAGGCCCGACCTACTTTACATCAGCCCCGTCGCCGTCGTCAACGAAAACGAAGAGGAGATCGACGCAGTTTGCGCGAACACGCTTGAATCCACAGAAAGACTCACTCCTTGATCCCTTTTCACTGTTTACACCGTCCAATGCACTCCTGAGGCCTTCGTCCTCGCTCCAAGGCCCCCCGCGCAGATTCATTTTTCCCGTCTTGGTCGATATGCAGGAGCAATCGCCACCCCCTTATACGCCTCTGGAAGTTGATCTCAACGACAGTTCTTACCAACGGGAGCGGCAGCCAACTTCAAGCTCAAGTTCTACCACAAACATACCTTGTTCAACCCCATCGCCGAATGCATATCCTTCTTCTCATGTCAGGAGGCGTAATATGAGTTCGCGTCCAGCGTCACGGTTGCCCTCGCCTACTGTGTCAGGTTCAGAGGCGGAAGATGGTACCCATATCGTCCGTCACCATGGCTCGATGAGACGGTTGAAACCGGACGAGGGCGAGGACTTACGAATGAGCACTGGTACAAGCAAACGCCCAACAAGCATCAAGTGTGATTGGGGTTGGCGGCATTGGCTGTTCGCTCTCGCTGCTGGTGTGGTCGGGTTAGGGGACGGAAGGGACGATGAGAGGGAAGAAAAAAATATTTGTACCACTCCTGGCCGTATTTGTGCGGGCGAAACGGAGACGGAAACAGACGAACCTGTAAGTCCTTTATCTACATTTTCAAGGCGCGTATATTCACCCATTGCATGTAGTCTCGTCACCTACCAACAGCTAGAATCATCTCCCCTTCTGAATCCTCACCTTGCCCTGATACCGTGCAACAGCTCCTCCAAAAGCTAATACCTCTTCTCTTCGAATTTTCACGTCTGCTTTCCATCATACCCGCTTTTTTCGGCACGATCTGGAATTTATATTGCTTCATTTGGCCACCCAGCTTGGTAGTTGGCGTCAGTGAAAGGGGAAGTCGAAGAAACCCTCCAGAGAGGGTAGATTTCTTCGTTGCCGCATTATGGGTATAAAAAATCTGCTTATCTCTCCACAACGCGCTAATTTGGATCTACAGTCGATTTTGACAGGATACCAATGTCTCGCGTTGACAACCGGGCTTCTTACTAGATGGCAGACCCACTATCCACCTTTGGCCACTCTCATTCGCCTCCTCGCACTGCAAGGGATATGCTGGCCCGCGACGCAGCTTACTCTGACGGTCCTTGATCATGTAAAAAGGCCGGTGGTATGTTGGTGTGTGATTGGCACAACGACATGCTTTAGCAGGAGTGTCCAAATCTGGGTGACAAGCAATATCAGCGTTGAAGAAGGGATGAATTCGAGTTCCAATCCGACTGGCGGAAGTCCTTTCGCCAATATTCCACCTGGCCCTGGCATACCTACGCCTTCTGCGTACAATTCCACTTCAATCTCTGGTTTCCTTCATGGCATACGCCCGCTTGCCCGCCGCAAACCGAGGTTCAGGTGGGCGAGCACGGAGAGACGGTGGGACTGGAAAGAAGTAAGCTTAAAGTGTGTATTACCTGCTGGAGTCTTATATTTTATCATGGCCTGGTTTGGGGAATTGCGCAGAGAGTGGGCCGGAAGTTGAGCGTATGCAGTTTTTGTGTTGCAGAACTCTTTTTGTCACTTGCGTAGTTCACTCAAACAGATGTAATTTACATTATTGTAGTCGATATATTGCTATACGATTCTTAAACCTGTTCAGAAGCTGACCCATGAAACCTATAACGACTTGTCGCAAGAAGAAAGTGTATGGCTGGCCGGCCATTGATCAAGAACAAATGACAATCATCAGGTTTCAGGGAACTTGAAGTACTCAAAAAGAATAGTGGTTGATAGATTGGACCCTCACTACTAATAGCCTGATTCCAATACATCCGCAAAGGTATTGATTCCAACCAACCCTTCTGCAAAACTCCAGGCATTGAAGGAAGAACACAATGAAGGGGACGACCTAAGGCAAAAGCGATCACGAATGAGGCTGGCGAATCCCTCGCCTGGGTTGTGTCATCAAGCTGAGCAGTCTTTTGGCAATTCGACAAGGGTTCAGTAGACCGGGTTTGCGACGTAAATGCGAGGGAAGACGGTTCTTGTTGAGTATTTGATAGTGGAGGGAGGGGGTCCGGGTAGTTGGCAAGAAGAGGTGGATATTTTCTGAGGGAGAGATATAACGTGAGAGTCTCAGTGCAGGTGTCTGGGTGAGAATACCCGACGTAGGAGAAGTAACCTTCCTGAGGGGATCTGGGAAATTTTTTTCTCGGAGTGCTGGAACCGTCTGGGGAGCGGGGTCTGTGCGTGCTACGATTCGAGCCTGTGTACCGATGGTGCGGTTGGAGCGTGACATGCCCTTATAAATTTTGCTTGTGGGCTAGATGATTCTTGAACACAAATTTCTCAAGTTTCTTCTTCAACATTATGTCCTCCTCTCTTTTCCAATGTGGTTTCCCGCGTATTTCGAGTAAGAGGGCCATGAAGTCTGCGTGTAACATATCCGCTTTTTCTTGGAGGGAACGGTTATCAATAAGAATTGCATTTTCCCCAGCAAATTCTTTTAAGCAAGAAATCATCTTCAAGTCCTGATGATTATATCAGTGGTCGTAATTTGTAGATGACTGACAACGTACATCGAGAAAACATAACGAATAAAGGTTCTGCTCGACAATTTGTTCGAGTCGTGCCAAGAAGGTCCATTGCGTAGCAGGAGAGACCGAGGAGTTAGACAGCTAAGAATGCATGACCTTAATCTGCGGGAATAGGGAATACTACGACTACTTACGAAGTACGACAGGTTTTGGCTGAGATCCTGCAAACTCTGGAAATGAAGAAAGTTTGACGCCTTGGTAAGCACTACCGTTAAGCTTTCTAAAGGAACAGATTCGATTGGATCATTGGGCCTCCAAAAGCGGTAACTGGTCAACTGCGAGAGCCAAAAAGTTTGAAGACCAACTTCCAACTCGGAGTTTAGTCTGAAAAATGGAAGTGTGAGATGTCGAAGTCCGGGACACATTGGGCTGTTGCCGGTAAGAGCGAGGTGTTTGAGGCTCTCGTCATTGGCATGCGTCATAGTGAGAGTCTCCAATAATGGACACAGGTCGTACATCGCCTTCTGATCGTATGACGATTCTAAGACTCCGCCAATATAGAGATTCCTCAAGGAACCTTGGGTATGTTGGAGAAAAGAGAGGAACGTGGATGACAACGTAGGCAGCCGATATTGGACGACCAAGTCCTCCAGTTCGGACAGGCAGATGCGAGATAGGTCAATAGGAAGGGGTACACCTGGATTTCCCAGTTTTGGAGATTTGCAGATTAAATGCAAGATCTTCAGGCGAGTGTGTATAAGAGGAGAGGAAACGGGGTCAGATGCACTCGCAGCCTGAATGTTTCGAATCGTGAGTTCCGTCAGCAGTGGCGCAACGGCAAGTATCTCGGGCAGGCTAGAAGCAGGGAGATTGTCTCCATCGAATTTGGTGAGACTTGGAAACAAAGTCTCGACGCATTTCAAGAGGCTTCGAGAAAATTCCACCCTTTTGTTGCGAGATTGTAGTGTGAGGGAAGTAACCTTGGATTGAAAATCCAACTGGGGAAGATGAGTGAAGTAATGATCGATGAGGTTGATTTTTAAAATTTGCAAGCGCTTGAACAGGTCCACATGTTGAGAAATTGCCTTAAGAATCGTCACATCTGCACATAAGTCGAGCATCCGAACTCGAGGAAACGTTAACGCGGGATGAATTCGTCCGAAGGCATTTGCAAAGCCAGCCTCGGGTAATCCAGAGTAATGGTTTACAAAAAAACGAAGATCGCAAGGAGAAGAGAGGGCTAGCTTGGTTTTCCAATGCCCAGAAAACTCAGAGATGTGGGGAGTCTCGTCGGTGAACATGGGGAGGTCTACCCATAGCAAGGCCGTCGAAAGACATACGAGCCTCCAATGTCGGCATACTTTTGCCAACGTGTAAGGTGGTTTATCAACCTCGAAATGAATTGATTCCTGATATTTGTACGGGGGAAGGCATCTTCGAAATATTTCGCGGAGAACATCCGTAGGTAGAGTCTGAATCATGGGAAGCACCTCGTGTTGCTCTTCTTCAGACGGCGACCCTCCTGGAGAATGCGGTCTTGCGTCTTGCTCGTACACTGGAGTCGCATTTCGGGGCAGGTCTGGCAACATTGTAGTTTGGGTGCGATGATCTAACTAGCATCGGGCCGGCTCCTGTTGAATTCCCTTGCTGGCAGCTGGACCAACATCTCATCTGGAAAATTTTACACTATGAATTTGACAACGATGTCGTTTCTACCACTCCATTGGATGACAGACATGCCTTCTGGGCCCTGTGGCGATCGCTCCTCGCGCTGTGATTCCTTTATCTCCCAAGAATCCTCCAAATGTTGCTATAGCCGACATGTAAACACAAGAATCGTATGGATATCACTGCCCCGCCTTTGGTAAGTTCATTTAATACAGAGGGTGGGCCTCTTGCTAGCGGATCTAACTTCAGACCAGCTGCCCCCATGTGAGCGACTGAAACTAAAGAAAAAGATGACTCCCAGGACGTTCGTGTCACCAAAAGCTGAAGCTGGGTATTAGTATGCCCGAGTTAGCTGTTTTCGGCGGTGTTTTATCCTCCAGGATGATAAATGTTATCTGCCCCTCAAATACTAGCCAGGATATCTCCATTGATGCGTTGAGAGCGCTGAGGAACCTTGGTCTTTGCCGGCTAGTTTCCCTGGCGGCACCCGTCCGCAATCGCCAAGAAGCACCAGCAGTGCTATGCGACTCTGATGATGAAGAGCCGTTGTTCCCAAACCGTTGCCAGGGATTATGCTGGTATGAAACTCTATCTAATTTGCTTCTACCACTAAGCAATAATTTCATAGAGTTGGATTTATAGCGGCGACACATTTCAAGGTTTGACGAATACTGAACAGTCGTGAGCCGTCGGTCAGTCACGGTGTCGAAGCTATAGACTCGAACTTGGCACTGCGATCGATCGATGATGGACTTCCGCATAGTTACACAGAAAGTTTACAGCACCGCATTATTGTAACACTAGAGCACAACTGTTTTCATTATTTACACAAGACCAACAGTATTACAAGCCCGAGTCCTTCATGATCACTGAACAATAAACAATGACAAGCATCTGAGTCGCGCTTGTCAAGTTTTTCACACCAATGGACTTCCCGTTCGACGTCCTCGACCATATTTTTGGCTTTCTGATAACATACCCAGCGTCTCTGGCTGCCTGCTCAGAAGCCCATCCGGTCTTCTCTCGGATGGTCGAGAAATACCAGTACCATTGCCTCACCGTTGATCCTGAATCTATACGCGCGTTCCTCAC
>Ga0307517_10005814_pt1 | contig 18445 bp, 14 predicted proteins | sample 23_EM_MG_FD_194515 | JGI IMG/M metagenome (GOLD analysis project Ga0307517, IMG submission 194515) | Populus trichocarpa ectomycorrhiza microbial communities from riparian zone in the Pacific Northwest, United States - 23_EM | ecosystem: Host-associated > Plants > Roots > Unclassified | place... | reverse complement strand
CTAAATTTCTCTTCAATTCTTTGTTCTGAATTCCGACGTTGAATTTTCTGAAATAATTCATTTAAGCTCCAAAAACCTATCAAAACATTAAAAGAAACTTCATTACTAAAAAGCACATCAATTACTATAAAAAACCCAAATAAAAACAATAAATATATATGTAAAATAAGAGACTTAATGATACTTTTGATGCACAATCAGTGAACAACTTACTGCTCATACTGACTTACCTCCGGTGGCAGATGATGGGGAATTGCTTATGGAGCCAGAATCTATTTTAGATACCCGTTGGGTAAAATGAGGATCCAAATTTATTGAAGAAAGCTTAGTTCAATGGAAACGACTTCCATTAGATGATGCTACATGGGAAAACACACAAGACTTACGGGACAGGTTCATCAATTTAAACCTTGAGGACAAGGTTTGTGTCATAGAGGGGAGTATTGATAAACCAAGAAGATCCGTCAAAGTGGCCGTGAAAAACCCAAAGTATTTGGACTAAGAAGTTGTCATGTAAAAGCCAACTTCTATGTGCAGGAAACATGCAGGGAGAAGCTGTCACGTAAAAGCAACTTCCAGGTGCAGGAAACATGCAGGGAGAAGTTATGTTTGCCAAAGACTTTGTCTAAGTTGTTAGTCATGTCCACAAAGCATGCTTGCTTAAGAATAGGTCTAGTAGTTAGTATTTGAATTTTAATAATGTGATCGTGTCCTAATTCTTAGAGATATGATCTCAGAATTAGGAGGGGTTGTTATTTTCTTCTTTGTATTTAAACTCTTTCAAAAGCAGTAAAGAGGAAGCTTAATTTTACAAATAAACACTCTTGGGTTAATTCTCACCCTAAGTAGAATACTATCTGCACTATAATATTCATAGCCTGATTGGGACCTATCATATCCCATGTTCGTGATGTGTATGCGAATTCTTTGGAGAATTGCATCAACTGTTGCTGATGGGAGCTGGAAGGCATTGTGGAAGACCCTGTTGTTCCTTTCATGCCAAATAAAGTAGACTATGGTAGAGAGCATAAGTCTAGCAATCATATGAGTGATGTCATTCTTCTTCATATATACGGTGGAAGCCCACTGGAGAAGGCGATCCCAAGTGGCGAATGGGCAGTGAACATGTGCTTCATTGCTGACAGTATTCCAGACGAATGTGGAGTATGGACATTGGAAGAAGAGATGTTCATGAGTCTCAGTGTGTTGATCACATAGCATGCATGTGTTGCTAGTTATTATCCTAGTTATGTGCAACTTGTCCATAGTGCTTAAGCAACCCAGGGTGGCCAGCCACATAATGAATGATTGGCATGGAATGCAACCTTTGTACCAAAGCAGCTGATGCATGGTATTTGTAGGTTTTCTTTCACGTAAAAGCTCCCATGCAGAGGCAACCGTGAATGTTTCTGAGGGATGTCCGGTCCATACATAGTGATCCTTCCTGGTGGAGTTAGGGAAGAAGGTGATGGTATAAAAAAAATACTTGGTGGTAGCAATGAAGTCAGCCCCAATAATAGACCAGCATTTCTTAAAGAAGAAAGCATTGTAGCCATCTGGTCTTGGGGCTTTGTTGTCAGGAATGGAGAACAGTGTTGTCTTGATCTCAACATTACTTATAGGAAGAAACATTGTTGTTGTGGAAGAGGCAGAGATGGTGTTTTGATATAATGGTGTGATGTCATATGTAAGTGATGGCTGCAGAGCTGATAGGAGTTGATCGAAGAATGAAACTACCATCTGACCCATCTTTTGCTAGTCTTGGATCAGAGTACCTGTTTCATCCGTTAGTTGGTGGATTTGATTCCTGACCTGTTGGTGTAGCAAAGATTTGTGGAAAAAATTTGTGTTCCTGTCACCCAGCTGAAGCCATTGTATCCTGGATTTTTATCGAAAAAACAATTCCTCATCCTTACATAATTGCATGTAGTGGTTAGCGGTGGCCCTTTCATTGACTCTGGCTTCTGATGAAGCTGGATTATCATCTAGGATGGTTTGAGCAGCATTCCAAGCATACCTAGATTGAGATACTCTGCTAGTAATGTGGTTGGTGTGCTGCTTATGGAATTTATTGAGCTCAATTTTTAGGAGGCGCAACTTGGTGGTGAATTGATACATTGGAGTCCCTGTGATTTGAGTCTGCCTGGAGGAGCTAACAATGGCTAGGAAATCATCTCGCTCGTCCCATAAATTCAGGAATCTGAAAGGAACTTTTTTTTTTTTTGTAGCTAATAGGGTTGTCATAACCTCTTTTTGGGTTGTTTTCCAATTCATATTTTTTTCTCTCTCAAAAAATAAAATAAAATAAAACAAAATACAAAACAATTAAAAAAAATATTATAAAAAAATATAACAGTGAAAAGAGGATGCCAGAGCGCTCTACAAATGGTTAAAAATTGGTTGAAGAGGTTCAAAAATACAAATATTAAAATTTGACAGTATTTTGTTGACTGATGAGAGCCCTGTTGACAAAGAAAATTCAATTTGAGGAAAAAAAGTCCAAAATCAGATGTTTATGGACTCAAGTAAATTTTATTGAAGGTTTAATTGAATTTATAGAGGGTTTGATTACAAGAAAAATTGATTTTGGAGTTAATTTGGGCTTTAATTAGAAGAAATTAAAGTTCTGGGGTCAAATTATATTTTTTGAGAGTTAATTTGGTCAAATCAGGGGCTTAATTGCATAAATATTGAAGTTTGATGGCCAATTAGGGACTTAATTGAAGAAATTCGAAACCAAGGACCAAATTGGAAAAGGTGCGTAAATAAAGGGGCTGTAATTAAAACCGGATCAGAAGCCAAATTGAAGAAATTAGAAGTTTATTGCTCAATTGAGGGTCAAATTGCATAAATTCAAGACCAAGGACCAAAGTGAAAAAGGCGGCCAACTTCAGGGTCGCTGTTTGATTTTTGGCAGGGATGCAATTGCATTGATTTTTAAATCAAAATTGCAATTTAGGACTTGATTGAACAAATCACAAATTGAGGACTGATTTGTATTTTAACATAAGTTTGGCGCCGTTTTCATTTAAATGAAACGACACGTTTTGCCCAAAACGGAGTCGTTTCATACACTGTTCATTAAAAAAAAAAGGAAAAACCCAAAACGGTGTTGTTTTAAAGGCACTGTGGGTCTTCTTCTTCCCTTGGACGTGCGAAGCAGGGGAAGAAGAAGATTTTTTTTCTTCCTCTGTCACCGCCATCTCTCTCTTCAAAAAGACGCTGACACCACCCCCATTTGCCCGAAGCTTTCCACGTGTTGGAGAAGAGGGAGGAGATGTGTTCCTCGGGCAATTTTTGGGGCGGCAGCACAGTGGCCGCCCCAGCCACATCCCTCCCCTGTTTTTGCCTATAAAAATGGGGGGGGGGGGGCGAAAAAAAAAGAGAGGGGGGAAGACCGAAAGGAGGAGAAGAGAAGAGAGAGAGCAGAAAAAAGAAGAAGAAGAAGCAGAGAAAAAAATGAAAAACAGAGGAGAGAAAGAAAAGGAAAAAATAGAGCCACCGCCGACCACCGTGAACCGCCAGCGCCATCACCAGTGCCGCTGTCTGTCGCCTCCAGCATCTCCGCCAACGACAGCAGCCACCACAGGTCAGCCCTTCTCCCCTTCTTCTTTCTCCTGCTTCTTCTCCTTCCCTGCCAGCCTCCATTGTTCACGTAGCATGTGAACAGTGGAGGGCACTATTCACACGGGCCGGGCTGAGCCCAGCCCATGCATTTGGGCCGGGTTCAGCCCAGCCCATTTCAAAAATAAAATTAAAAACACAAAATATTTTTCAATATTTGTGATTTCCCTGCGTGTATTGTTTTACGTTGTTTTGTTTAATCTTAGTCTTTTTTTTCATTTTGAAAAATACGAATCCGGTATTAAAATACCCGGTTTTCATCAAAACTTCCAAAAATACAAAAAAAATTAAAAAAGAAAAAATGTTTTTGTGCATACGACCAAGTGTCTCAAAGCTAAAAATCATATTGTGTTTTTCATACACCAAAAAAAAATGTTTTAGCATGCATTTTGGCTTTAATAACCAGTTTATTGAAGTCAAGAGAACATTGGCCAAAATTTAAAAAACATAAAAATTTTATTTTTTTTTGTTTTAATATCAAGGATTACTAATTTATACGTAAAACATATTCCCGATATTAAAAAGGTAGTTTCTTTTGACAACATAGAACAATTAGGTTTTACCGCATTAAGATAAGAACCTCCTTATTGAGGAGGGCTTTTCTTGAAATTTAGACAGACAGGACCAACGACTAGAAAACGCAACAAAACCTTAGATTTTGATCAGACAAATAAAACAATGCAGCTTACCTTATGTAGGGCGTAGTCGGGGTGCTAATACCTTCCCTTTACGCAACTAGTCTCCGTACCCGATCTCTAAGACCAGTTAGGGTTTCTAGTGACCAGAATACTAGGTGACGACTTCCAGTCCATATTTTATTGATAAGAGACCAGAATTCCTTGTCTCTCCACATTCGCCAGATAGACCCCATTCCATTTTTTTTCCTTGAGTGGTGGACAATCATCGCGACGCCTCACACATGCGACAAGGGTGAAGATTAAGGATCATGGCACTATGATCAGAGATGTGTTGTGGCTGGAAAATAGAATGAGCTGCTGGCCAGGTGTGGAAGAGGCATTGGTTGCCGAAGATCTAGTCCAATTTCTTTTGGATTGTATGAGCACCATGTTGGCCATTGTGCCAAGTAAATCTTGGACCTATGTATGGAATTTGGATGAGTTCAAACTGATGAATGCAGTTGTTGAAGTCATCTTAGTGCCGATACCATTGCATGTCCCCTCCTATATGATCATCAGCATGCATAATGGCATTGAAGTCCCCTGTAACACCCCGGGCCAGGCCGTTACATCCCCCATAACAATCCAGGGGATACCAATATTATGAGAACTTTTATGGCAGAGGTGATTCCATAGAAGTGTTCTTTCGGAAGGTGTATTATGGTTATAGATGAAGGTTATTTTGAGAGGTTGAGTGAAGGATGGGGCAGTGACCTTACACGAAAGCCATTTGGGAGAGGAGTTTTTATAAGTGAGGTTAAGTTTGTATGAGTTCCAACCTACTAAGATACGGCAGTAGGAAGTGTGGTGGATGTTTGAAATAAAATGCCAGTAGAGATGGGCCAGTTTAGCTTTAACTACAGCTATGTTGGCAACTCCTATCTTGGTTTCCAGTAAACCAAAGATGTCAAGATTATTCTTTTGTGTCCAATCGTGGACAGTTTTCTGTTTTTGAAGGCTATTAAGGCCCCATGTGTTCCAGCTACCTATATTAAACATTTATTCAAATAAGGTAAGAAAACAACAACAAGATTAGAGTCCCCTAATCTCCTTTCGCTTCCTTCCCCCTTTCTTTTCCCGGACTATTTTTGGAGAAGAAGTTGGGGATGCATCATGGGCAGCAATGAAAGTGGAAGAGGTCTCCGCGGTGGCTTCAGTAGCTACAAGGTGGCTGCTTTATTCCAGATTTTGAGGCTCTTTATCCCCAACCCACCTTTATTCAGAAGGTAACATAAGGAGGCCCGTGCAACTTTTGCTCCTATATGAGTAAGTGATGTGCCCTTCCATAGGAACAAAGCCAGAGTGCTCTCAATTTTCCTGACAATTGAGCAAGGAATGATGAAAATGCTTGACCAGTAGACTTGTATTGGACTTGACCTGTGTAGGAGAGGGAAGCTGATGTCCATAGCTTAATCCTGGAGATAATCCTCTCAACAAGCGGTATGCAGTTCTGATAAATCAACCTAGAGCTGATCAAAGGAACACTAAGATACTTGACTTGAAAAGTCCCTTGCTTGAAGTTCAAACAATTGATTATGGTTGTCCCGAGCTAGCTCCTCTTCCACCCCTGATAAGAAAACTAGGCTTTTGTTATGGTTTATAACTAGGCTTGACATGTTAGAGAAGGTGTCCAGGACTCCCCAAATAAGTTCCATCGATGCAATGCTTGCATGGCTGAAGATCATAAGATCGTCTGCAAAGCTAAGATGGGTGATAGAGTTCTGTTTGCACCTCTAGTGGAATCTAAACTGAGGATTCAAAGAGGCTAACTTCAACATACCCCCCAAGCCTTCCATGGCGATGACAAAGAGATACGGGGAGAGGGGATCACCCTGATGAAGTCCCCAACTGGATTGAAAAAAACCATGCAGCTTGTTAAAATAATTGAGATCAAATATAAAAAAGAGGCTAGAATTCTGAATAATCTGTATATTATGAATGCATAGTCTTAACCTAAATACAAATAAAGTATATATAGGTTAAACTGAAAGTACTATTCTACCCTTAATAAATAAGACTACATAAATATTATTTAACACAGCTCACCATTAAGACTGACAGAGAAGAAAGCCGAAGATATGCAAGTTTGGATCCATCCTACCATGCGGTCTGGAATGCCTATTGCTTTCATTCCCCTGAGGATGAAGTCCCAGCTAATTGTGTCAAAAGCCTTCCTTAGCAACCTTCAAGGCATATCTGGCTGGGCCACTATCCAAATGGTAATTGTGCATAAGCTCTTAGGTGAGCAAAATATTGTCAGAGATTTGCCTACCTGGGACAAAAGCAGATTGGGAGGAGCTAATCACTTCTGGCAGGATGATCTTTAATTTGGTTGCCAAAATCTTTGATATGCATTTATAAATGACATTGCAGTAAGAGATAGGCCGATCTTAATTCCATCCAACAAGAATTCGGCAGGATGAGGATGAAGTGATATTGGAATGGTATTTCCAGTAATACAGGGCAAGTTTGGTTTCAATGGAAGCTAGATGGGCAGCATCGATCTTAGTTTCCAAGAGGCCAAATATATCTAAATTGTTTTTTTTTTTGCATCCATGCATGGGGTTTTTTGTTTTGGGGGACCATTGAGACCCCAGATGTTCCAGCTGCCAACTATGAATATTTATTCAAGAGGTGATTAACAACGATAATGAAAACTAGTGGCCCCGGGCCTCCTTCTTTTTCCTGCCCCTTTCTTTTTCCTTATAGTAGTCGAAGAGGGGGGTGGGGACTGAACAGGGTTGTCATTTGGAGGGATAGAGGATGTAGAAGCCTCAGCTGAAACCTCCTTATCAGTAGAGGAGGTTTCACTAGTAGTATGTAGAGCATCCATCTTACTTTCGAGACAAATATTCGCATGCAGGGCATTGAAATGATGATGTTGAAGGCCAAGAAGTTCATTACCTGAGTCTTGGCTTGAATCACAATCCTCCATATTTGTTGGAATTGCTGGCTCTATGATAGGCACTAGTAAAGGGTTGGCGTGTTGTTGGGTTGGAGGGTGAGTGGAAGTAAGATGTGTATATTCTACTGGTTGTATGAGTTGGGGTGCAACTTGGATGTTGGTTGGGCGGCCAATGGAAGCTATGGCTTTGAGGTTGTTTGCTATTTGTGGCTGGTAAGGGGTCGTATAGTTGGATTACCTTTGTCCTCTACAATGGGTGGTGTGGGACATAAGTGGCCGCATACCCTGTATTTTTCAAATCTTTGAGGCTTCCATTCATAATCAGCAATAACAGTAATTGGTGCAATGGAGAGGGGGCTGTCAATCTCAAAGCTGTGGATAAAAGGCAAGGCAGTATCAACTTCAACATATAACCGTGCATACTCCAGCCTGGTGCAGCTATACGTGAGTTCATCACAAGAAAGTGGCTAGCCAACCATGCTTGTTGCCAAGCTTAGTCCCTACTCGGACCACAAGGGGAAAGGCAAACCATGGAGTCGGATCCAAACTGGGAGGGTGGAAATTTTGTTTTTATCAAACTGAAATCATGGGTGCCATTATTGAAGAATGATATTCTTCCCTCCAAACATCCTCCTAACATCCATGGTCCTTTCTCTAGCACTACATGCATCTCGTCTTTGGTGTTAAAACAGAATATGATAAAGCCATTGGAAGACATCATAACATTCTCTAATCCATATTGACGTCATACCCTATTGTAGGCAATTGAATTAACGGCATGGAATGGCATTCCAAACCCTGGGAAAAATCTGATCATACAGCGATTCCATTGTTTAGAATTTTCCATAAGCATTTCTTCTGTGATATTAAGGCATTTACCATAAATTGAAGATATGTTATATTATCAGACTTGTTATTATAAAACATGCTTAAGTTAGGGAATTTAATGATACTTTAAGTGCAATATGATGATATAAAACCTTGATAAAAATGCACTTTTAAGTACTAATCAACTACCGATTTCTAACTTAGCTTTCGCTGCCGATTTCTGATTCGGCAACGACAGTTTTCGCTGCCAATTTCTGAATTGGCAGCAACTGAGTCTAATTAAAAGTTTAGGAAACAAACCTGACTGTCTTAAGGAGCTAAGAAGAAAGGGTAAAACCGGTTTTGGACATACCAAAACAAGGACAAGAACACATCTAAACCAACTCTAAACACCCCACCTCATTTAATGGGGAGTATAAATGCAAGGAGAGAGAGAGAAGGTGACCCTTCCTCTTCCCAAAAGTTGTCTGCAATAGCTGCATGTCCAGCTGCATGTTGCTCTTCTCTTCCTCCTTCCTAACGGAAACCCAAACCAAACCAGTAGAGAGTGCCTTGTGAACATGTGAAGGAGAATTGAGATCTTGAGAGAAGATTGGACAGCTGCCTAGAGGGAAGGGAAGAGGGTTCTAGAAAATGTGAGAGGAAGAAGGAGGAGAACCAGCAGGAGAAAAGAAAGAATACTGTCAAACCTTCCCCAAACTTACTTAGATTCGAAAGGTGGTGCGGCCGGGATCGGACTATCGTCAGGACAAGGACACCGTAGGTGGAACAGGTAGGTGGTTTCCACCTTTTTCTCATATGATGTTTATGTTTTAAAATGATTTACTTATGATGATATTTTATTAAATCCTTGTTGAATGAAGAACCAATGATGAAGTGTTTGATTGAATTCTTGATGATTGTCGAAACGACTATGAAATGTCGATAAGGTTCTTGTAGAATGTTGAAACAATGATGAAAATGTTAATGTTTTGAAATGACATGTTTGAGGTGGATACATTATTGTGTTGCGATGAATATTAAACCGACTATGAGATGTTGATTGGGCTATTATGAATTTAGGCTACTGATGAATGATAGTATGAGTATTATGAAGGATCTACTGTTGTATTTTATTGGATGTAATTGTGACAAATGGTTGTATGAGTATTACAAAGGATCTACTTTTGTATTTTATTGGATGTAATTGTGACAAATGGTTGTATGAGTATTACAAAGGATCTACTTTTGTATTTTATTGGATGTAATTGTGACAAATGGTTATATGAGTATTACAAAGGATTTAATGTTGTATTTTATTGGATGTAATTGTGACGAATGGTTGTATGAGTATTACAAAGGATCTATTGTTGTATTGTATTGAACATTAATTGTCATGAATGGTTGGATGAGTAATACGAAGGGTGTACTATTGTGATACTGAATGTTAAATTGTTATGGAATGTTTGTTTGTGTATTACAAAGGATCTATTATAGTGTTTATTGAATGTTAAACTATTATGGAACACCTGTACGAGTATCACGAAGGGTTTGCTATTATGTTGCAGTGAATGTCAAGTTGTTATGAATGATTTGAACGATCGCCTCTGGAACGTTTGATTGGTTGATGATTTTGGTTGGAACGAATGGATGACCGGGATAAATGATTGATTAGCTTCGGTTAATGACATCCGAATGGATGACCGGGACAAATGATTGATTAGCTTTGACTAATGACATCCGAAGGGATGACCAGGACAAATCATTGATTAGCTTTGGCTAATGGCATCCAAATGGATGACCGGGACAAATGAATGATTAGCTTCGACTAATGGCATCCGAATGGATGACCGGGACAAAGAAATGACTAGCTACGGCTAATACCACCCTAAGTGGATGACCGGGATGAACAAATGATTAGTTACGGCTAATGGCATCCAAAGTGGATGTCCGGGATCAATAAATGATTAGCTTCGGCTAATGGAATCCAAATTGGATGTTTGGGACAAATCATTGATTAGCTTCGGCTAATGACATCCGAATGGATGACCCGGACAAATAAATAACTAGCTACGACTAATAGCATCCTAAGTGAATGACCGGGATGAACAAATGATTAGCTTCGGCTAAAGGCATCCGAAGGGATGATCAGGACAAATCATTGATTAGCTTCGGCTAATAGCATCCGAATGGATGATCGGGATAAATAAATGACTAGTTACGACTAATAGCACCCTAAGTGGATGACCGGGATGAACAAATGATTAGCTACGGCTAATGACATCCAAAATGGATGTCCGGGATGAATAAATGATTAGCTTCGACTAATGGCATCCGAATGGATGACCGGGACAAATAAATGACTAGCTACGGCTAATAGCATCTTAAGTGGATGACCGGGATGAAAAAATGATTGACTACGGCTAATGGCATCCAAAATGGATGTCCGAAATGAATAAATGATTAGTTTCAGCTAATGGCACCCTAAGTGGATGACCAGGATGAGCTAATGGCACCCTAAGTGGATGACCATGATGAATAAATGATTAGCTTTGGCTAAATAAATGACTATATTTGGCTAAATAAATGACTAACTTCGGCTAATAGCATTCTAAGTGGATGACCAGGATGAATAAATGGTTGACTTCAGCTAATGGCATCCTAAGAGGATAGCTGGATTGGAGAGTTATGAATTAGTCTTCAAGAATTGATGCGTTCATGTATACTTGGTTTTGTATATAATAAGTATATGAAAGAACTATGTCTATTATGCTTTAAATAGAGAATAACGTTAGCTCAGCAAATGATATTCGAGATGAATGATCGGATTTGAGTATTGTAATTAGTCTCAGTAATTGATGAATTATTAATGGTGGTATTTATATAAGGAGAAATGATAAAATTACGCTCTTTTGGTCCATGAATGAAATGTAATGCTAATATTGCTTTATTATGTTTCTTTAAATTGCTTTATTATGTTTCTTTAAATTGCTTATAATGCTTGAAATTATCTTTTGGTCCATGAATTATTGCTTTATTACGCTCTTTTGGTATTTACATAGGAATGTGAATTTGTGAGTATGTCAATATGATGTAATGTAAACCTATGAGTATGAAAATATAATAATATGAGCACGTGTATTGAGAATCCGTTTTATAGGAATATTGATTTACATTATCCTACGTGGATTGCGCCTTGTTAATGAATGGAATGCAACTATAAATCTGCAGAATGATATGGTGAAAAACATCTAGAACCGGACCAAAAAAAAATTCCATTGATTTTGGCCTTGAAAAAGTCGGGTCGTTACAAGACATGTGCTAACAAGTTAGCTGCAAGGAAGGCTAGTGATGGGGGGAGTAGATGCAGAACTAGCGATAGGAGGTTTAGCTGCTACAGTCTGAGTGTCTGTATCCATAAACTTAGAGGGGGCTTCCATGCTTAATATGCTAACAATAGGGGGACAGGGTACAATGTCTGGTTGGCAGGTTTCCACTGTAGTCATCCTAGGGCATGCATGTCCAAACAAGCAGCACTTTTCACATCAGGGAGGCCTCCATTCATACTCAACCTGAATTAATATTGGTTCATCTGACAGCTTGCTTTCCATGTCAAATTGGTGAATGAATGGCAGTGATGCATCAATCTCCACACATACTCTCACATAATCCAGACGGGTGCAATTGTAAGTCTACTCATCACATGACAATGGCTTACCTACCATACTAGCTGCTAGGCTGAGACCGGATTTTGACCACAATATAAACGGCAGACCATGTAGGTGTATCCAAACAGGAAGTTTAGAAATTTTGTTCTTGTCAAACACAAAATGAGGATGCCATTGCTGGAGGATTATGACCTTTCCCCCGAACATCCAAGGTCCTTTCTCCAGGACCACATGAATCACTGCCTCTGTTTTGAAACAAAAAACCATGAAGCCATTGGCAGTAGTCATCACATTTTCGAGTCCATAGCTTGCCCAAACTCTAGATGCAATGGTGTTAACAACATGATATGGCATTTTAAACCCAGGGAAGAAACCTATCATGCATCGGGTCCATTTTTTTGTTGTCGCTGTTATAATCGCCTCGGGGATTTAAGACTAGCTCCAGCCAGCTGTCTCGGTATAGGTTCTTGAGAGAATCATGTACTAGTGTCTGTGACTCTTACCCTCTTCACCCAGTAAGCAGAGGGAGAGGTTTTAGAGCTTGAAAGAAGGGCAGTTTGTTGCCTGATAGGTTTGCTTGTGTTTATTTTAAGCTGAGAGTGTTGGGGTAGTTTTAGGAGCGAAGGGATGTTTGGTTGTGTTTGTTTTTGTATTTTCTGGCGAGTTCCCAACAGGGTAGTTCGAGGGAGGGGGTGACTGGCCATGGGTGGACATCAAGGTGAATCAAGCAGTAGGTTTGTGGAAAGGTAGCAAGAAGGGAACAGGGAAGGGAAGGAGAAACAGGGAGAGGTATTATAGACGGGAAGAAAGGTGTGGACCAATATCTCTCCGGTGAAGCAAGATAATAAAGATCTGAGCGGTCAGAATATAGAGGGCATTGAGAGGCATAACATACCTGAAAAGTGAGGAAGATCTAACGATGGTCGGCCGAGCTACAGCTCCGGCAGCAGAGTCTCTCTCCTTTCTAGACGTTCTTTGCCTTCAACCCTAAACTCTAAACTTTTTTTTTAAATATAAAGTTAAGTTGTATAAAAAGAAGGAAAAAATAAAATTCTTTACAGAATATACCAAGGTATACCACAAGAGAAATTAATTCAAAATGACATAGCAATCAATGCTACCGTGGAGCCAAGATAGATGGCTGAAAAAACAAACAAAAGGAAAATAAAACTAGAAAAGAACAAATTAATTGTACATGGCCTCTACGTGAACAGGGACTGAGAATTCAAATCCATATTGCTCGAGGGAAGAATTAGTCTAGAGCTGCCTTATCCTATCAAGAGCTACCCAGTGCATTTCAAGCATCTGAGAGATGCCAAATGCTTTTAAATATCTCTGGTATCTGCATGTGGTCCTTGTTCATCAAGCATGCCCTGATGATCTTGAAAGCTTCGTCACTTAGCTCCTATGTTGTCCGGTAGATATGCTTGAAAATTCTGTTGTTTCTTTCATACCAAAGGTAGTATACTACTGTGGAGAGAACCAATCGAGGGAGGGTGTGAGTGAAGTCCTTTTTCCTAAAGGTAGAAGCTGCCCACTGAAGGAGACTCTGCCATGGTGTTAAAGGCCATGGGAAAAGAGTTTTAGCTGAAAGATCTCCCCAAACCTTGGCTGGGTAGATGCATTGGAAAAGGATATGTTCATGCGTCTTTGTGTGCAGACCATATAGAATCCATGTCGAACTGTTAATGATCTGGTGGGAGAGGAGTATGTCCATAGTGTATAACTTGTTCATCAAGGCAATCCAGAGGATGAAGGCATGGTGGGGGGGTGTGTCTTGTGAACCAGATAAGGTGATACTTGGAGTCCTTCGGCCTAGTGTCCCTCAGCAGATCCTATCTAGAATCAATTGTAAGCCTTCCAGAAGAATTCCCCTACCATCTGCATATGTCTGCCTGGAGTAACTGAGGGTGGAGGTTGATGGAGTTCAGGTCCTAGTGACCTGGTGGAGGAGCCAATCTGCCATTTAAGATGATATCTGAAACCTTGGCATTCCATGGTAGCTCAGGGGTTGACAACAGTCTAAAGGGCAGGAGGTCACATAGCCTTCTTCCATTTGGCAACCAATAGTCCAGCCATAAGAAAATGGTCATGCAATTTCCAATGATGGGGACGAATAGTCCTTTACACCAAGACCTGCTTTAAAGAATTTTCCTCCAGGACCATGAGGAAGATGAGGGGATGTTTATATACCAGAAACAACGTGAGTCGGCCTGCATAAGTGAGGGACGCTGATGTCCATAGTTTAATCCTAGAGATGATCCTTTCGACTAGCTAAAGACAATTTTGATGTGCCAGTCTTGACCTGATCATAGGAATACCTAGATAGTTTACTAGAAGGGTCTCTTGTTTGAAGCCTAAACAATTGACAATGGTTGTCTTGAGATTCTCTTTAACTTATAATAAGAAGACCAGGTTTTTGTCATGGTTTATAGTTAGCCCTGAGATACAAGAGTAGCTATACAGAGCCTCCCGGATTAATTTCACAGACACATGGTTTGCATGATAGAAGAACATAAGGTCATCAGCAAAGCTGAGATGGATGATAGGATTTTGTTTGCATCTCCAATGAAACCGAAACAATGGATCTAAAGAAGCTAGTTATAGAGTACCCCCAAGCCTTCAATTGCAAGGACGAATAGATAGGGGGAAAGGAGGTGACCCTAACGAAGCCCCCTGCTAGATTGGAAAAACCCGTGTAATTCCCCATTAAGGCTGATAGAGAAGTAAGCTGAGGAAATGCAAGTTTGGATCCAGCCAACCATTCTTTCTAGGATGTTTATCGCTTGCAGACCCTTCATAATGAAGTCCCAGCTAATTGTGTTGAAAGCCTTCCTCAAGTCCACCTTCATAGCACATCTAACTAGCCCACTCCCCAAGGGATCTATGGAAAAACTTGGTGTTTTGTCACCAAGTTGCAGCCACTGAATCCTAGACCACTGCTTATAGATTGCTTCTTCATCCTTGCAAAGCTGGTTGTATAATCTTGCATGGTTCCTTTCTATGGCTATCAAAACCTCTAAGGCAAGGGATTTATCCGGAGTCATCTGAGCTAAGTTCCGTTGAGTCTTTGCTTCGGCCACCCTATACGAGATATGGCTTATATGGTGTCTATGGAGAGTTCTGAGTGCAATTTTCAAAAGACGAAGCTTTGTTGTGAAGCAATACATAGGGTTGCCACTTATTTGATTCTGCCATACTACTCTAACAATGTCCATAAATTCTTCTCGGTCAGCCCATATGTTTAGGAACTTAAAAGGGGACATTGGTAGAGTAATTTTAAATATGTTGCTAGCCAAGTGGAGAGGAAGGAGGGATTGCAGAAGATCCAGTCAAGCTTTTTCAGGATGGCATGCCTTCCTTACTGACCATTATACTAAGAGAATTTAGGTCCTATAAAGGGGACTTGGATGAGCTTAGTGTCTTGAATGCAGTTGCTGAATTCATGATGATGGCCATACCAATCCATATCCCCACCTAACCTGTCAGAAGATTTTAGTATGGCATTGAAATCACCCATCAATCCCAAGGCAAGGAGGGAAACAAGGGTGCTTGTTATAGCATGTATTCCCATGACAATTTCCTCCCAGCTGGAGTATTGAGACCATACACTATAGTGATCTTGAAGGATTCCTTAGTGGACAGGGTAGTTACTTCACAAGTGACCCATTGGTTGGAATAATGCATGCAAGAGAGGTTAAAAATTGTAGGATCCCGTCCTACTAGAATCCGGCATGTGGGGGAAGCATTAACATTAGAAACAAAGCTCCAAGAGTGCAGATTAAGACTGACAAACACTGTATTCAAGTTGGGGCCAGCTATCTTGGTTTCCAGCAATCCAACTATACCTAGCTTGGATTTTAAAATCCATTCTCTAATAGTTTTTTTTGTTTTTTAGGTCTATTAAGTCCCCATATGTTCTAGCATCCTATCTTAAACATAAATATATTATGCAGGTGCTACAACCGGGAGGGTTATAGGCCTTTGGCCTGTCTCAGCTTCTTCATTTTCTTTTTCCCTACTTGTTTAGTGGATGGGGGGGGGAGGGTTACCTCTGGGGATCGAAGATGTTTCCTTAGAGTTGTCTCTTGCTGATGTAGATGCTTCACTAGAACTTTTCAGGGTTGCCATTTTGCTCTCCACACATTTAACAAAACCTGTGATGAGGTGCTGGTTTTCTTCAATGGAGTGTGGGTCATGAGCTGAGTCTATGTCTGAACCATCCTCAATATCATCACCCGGGTTACTTCCTATTAAAGCCAACAGGTTGCTGCTTAGTCCTACCGGTTGCTTAGTCAGCTGCTCCAAAGATTTTTGGGGTATTTGAGACCCTCTACTATTAGCAGACGCCACCTGCAAGGAAGTAGCATGCATAGTCAACTGCTCCAAGCATTTGGCCTGCGACTGAACTTTCCTGCTAATAGAAGATGTTGCGTGCATGGCTACTGCAAAGTGTGTATCATCTATAGGAGGTGTGGATTTAGTTTTGGATAAAACTATGTAGCCATCCCCATTCTCAGATGTTTTGGTGGCAATACCAGTACTGCCTATCCCATCCTCATAGGTTTTGCTGCCTATCCCATCCACATGTGTGTTGCTGCCATCCATTACCCCAAAAGTTTTCCTGCTCACCCCATCTCCTACTTCAATGGTTTTGCTAACAGTGCACGCAGTCACCCCATCTCCTACTTTGCAAGCAGTGCACGCAGTCTCTCCATCATTTGTTTTACTGCCAGTTCCTATTACTAGGGAATCCCAGAAGAAGGCATGTTTCCCGGCATTCTGTCTGTGCTTTTTCCTTTCGTGCAGACATGGCTAAAGAGGTTGCATCTATCACATCTCGGTGGCTTCCACTCATATTCCACCTGGATCAAGATAGGGTTTTCTGAGAGGAAACTTTCAATCTTAAATTGGTGAATGAAGGGTAGTGAAGCATCAGCCTCCACACAGACTCTTGCATAGTCCAGGCAGGTGCAGTTGTAAGTCTATTCATCACAGGAGAGAGGTCTTCCCACCATACTTGTAACTAAGTTTAATCCACTCTTTGACCACAAGGGGAAGCGTAGTCCAAGCGGGTGCAGTTGTAAGTCTATTCATCACAGGAGAGAGGTCTTCCCACCATACTTGTAACTAAGCTTAATCCACTCTTTAACCACAAGGGGAAGCGTAGTCCATGCAACCGAATCCAAACTGGGAGTTTGGATATTTTGTTTTTATCAAAAAGAAAATAGGGGTGCCATTGCTGCAAAATGATAGTTTTGCCTTCAAACATCCAGGGGCCTTTTTCTAGCACTTCTTGCATCTCAAGTTCAATTTTGAATCTGAAGAGCATAAAACCATTTGTTGTTGTCATGACATTTTCCAACCCCTTGTTCTTCCACACTCTGAATGCAATAGTGTTCACCACATGGTATGACATTCTGAAGCCAGGAAAGGATCCAACCATGCATCCTTTTCATTTCCCTATTGTGTCTAGCAGAATCTCCTCAGGAATGACGAGTCTGGCTCCGATAAACTGCCTGGGGATGCCCTTTAATAAAAATTTGGTACTGGAGTCTATGACTCGAACTCTTTCTGGCCAAGAGGTTAAGGGGGTGAGATTGGTTTTTTGGTGCTATAGGGTGGGGTGAAGGTTATGTGTATCTTATAGGGGGGTGTTTGAGTGATGACTGTGTTACCTGCAGAAGAAGAAATGGAATAATAGGAACTAATGCAGGCCACACATTCAAAAGTTAGTTATAGATTCCATACGCACCGTTTTATTTAAGTAACCATACGCACCGTTTCAATTCCATAAAATGCTGCATGGCAGTTAGCACACAGCCTGCATGCTGAAGGTTTTCGTAACCAATTAGAATTGCAATATTCTATATAAAGGCATATGCATGATAACAGAGGAATAACAAGAATTATAATGAAAGAATGAATTCCTTATTATCAGGAAACAACTATCAGGGTGTTGTTGGTGTGGTATCAACGGCCTCTCATAAATCTTCCCCACTAAAGCCCCTATTACAGCATTAACCATCACTGGAGACCATCCAATTCGGATCCATCATTTCTTCACTTGTAACAACTGGTATCAGAGCCTGCAATCCACGGACTACCACCATGCCACCAGACACCAGAGCAGCTGATCTCAAACGAATTGAAGACTCCATTGCAGCTGTCTCGCATGATCACAACCTCAAGTATGAGTTGATGGCGGACTAACTTAAAGGACAAAAAGTCAAACTAGATCAAACCATAGCCAACCAAGGTGCTCAGATTAGAGACATGCAGGGTATTATGGGCACCATGGCACAACAACTAGAATTGGCTTTGCATAAGCTTTCTCCCCACACTGGCAGCCCAAGTCAAGGCAGAGACAAGCAAGTATCAGGCATGGAAGGTTATGAGTCAAGGCACAGGAGCTCGCAGGAGGAGAGAATTCCTTCATACAAAATACACAAACCAAAACATTTCTTCCCAATTTTCAATGGTGAAGATGTTCATCGCTGGCTTTACAAATGTGCTCAGTATTTTGAGATTGAAGAAATTGCCAACACTGACAAGTTGAGAATAGCATCTTATTATCTTGAAGGTGTTGCATTGTATTGGCACCAGAACTTTTTAAAGAGTACAGCCAACCAAGGAGTCACTTGGGAAGAGTATGTGGAGGCTATTGGCTGCAGATTTGGATGGCAACAAGATCCCTTGGAGGCACTAATGGAGCTAAAACAACTAGGAAATCTGGAAGAATACATCCAGGATTTCGATATTTT
>Ga0307517_10005813_pt1 | contig 18446 bp, 17 predicted proteins | sample 23_EM_MG_FD_194515 | JGI IMG/M metagenome (GOLD analysis project Ga0307517, IMG submission 194515) | Populus trichocarpa ectomycorrhiza microbial communities from riparian zone in the Pacific Northwest, United States - 23_EM | ecosystem: Host-associated > Plants > Roots > Unclassified | place... | reverse complement strand
GCTTATTGGTTATAGGCTGCTATTTCCCATCTCCTTTTCTTCTTTCCCTTTCACTTTCTACTCTTTCTAACCTTCACAATAGGGTCTATTAATAGAGTGTTTCCCTCATGATTTTCCATGTTCTCTTTTTTTTTCCTCTCAAATTTTCTAAGGGGTATATATAGGGTTTTTTCTAGGGTTTTTGATGGATTCTAACATAGAGTGATCAAAGCCCAACCCTTTGATCTTCAATGGTTTTTTAGGGCTGATGGTTTTGTCTAGGTGGTTTTCTCTTTCTTGGAGACAAAGACATGCATTTCTCACCTTCTGATCTTGGATGAAAGATTTATGGCCCTTGATAAGAACCCTCTCAGAATTTTTAAGTGTGAACACACAAAAAGGTTATGTGGTTTTGCACAAATAGGGATCTTAGTCAAGGTTAACTAAGTTGGTCATTTTTTAGGCTTTATCAAAGAAACTATAATGTAAACGTCATTGGAGACTACCTGAGCTTGGTAGAGGAGATACACACCTTTCATTTAAATCCATCCTTGCTCCATTTAGAGGTTTGTAGCTCTATATTCATTCCCTTGAAAGTGCCAACTTGATCAACCCAAAATCTAAAAATGCAGTGATGGCTGATCAAGGACAAGATGTTGGAAATTTCTATGGAATAATTGGGATGTAAATGTCCAATTTCATGGAAATGAGGTTGTAGAGGGGATGTTCTTCTTCTATTTACAAAAGCCCTCGTGCTATTTAGAGGTCTAGAACTCCATAACAAGCTCTTGAAAGGTGCCAACCTGATCATCCAAAACTGTTAAGGAAGGAGATGAATAGTGGGTGAATGATGCATTGTCTAGTTTAAACCCCTAGAAATTAGGGTTTTTAATTTAGGATCTAACAAATTTAATTTTAGTCCTTATTCTTCTAATTTCTTTTAAACACCTGTAATTGTCTCCTAAACTTTGAATTTCATGCAATTTCATCCCTACCAAACTCAATCATCATCCCCAAAGTTTAACGCCATTTTCATCTTGGTCATTAGTTTCTGATTTGTGCACTTAGACACTTAATTTACCATCAAACTTTTAATTTTCTTCAATTTGGCTCCTGGTTTGGTTAATTTCAGCCTCTAAAGTCTTGCGCCTTTTATGATTTGGTCCTTGGTTTTATGATTTGGGCAATCTTTATCTGTAAACACAAAAAAAAATAAGTAAAGCCGAAATGACTCCACCATCATTGTCAATTTCTGAATCGGCAGCGACACAGTTTTTGGCTGTCGATTTCTGAATCAGCAGCGACGCAGGTTTGCTGTTGATTTTTGAATCGGCAGTGATAAAGTTTTTTTTTGCTGTCTATTTATGAATCGGCATCGACAAAGTTTTTGGATGCCGATTTAGAAATCATCAGCGACATAGTTTGGTTGCCGATTTCTAAAACGCAGTTTTCGCAACCGATTTTTGAATCGGCAGTCATGCAGTTTTCACTGTCGATTTCTAACTCAGCTGCTGCCGATTTCTGAATCAGCAGCAGCCGAGTCTAATTAAAAGTTTAGAGAACAAACCAGATTGTCTTTAGGAGCTAAGAGGGAGGGGTAAAACCATTTTTGGACATACCAAAACAGGTACAAGAACACATCTAAACCAACCTCAAACACCCCACCTCATTTATTGGGGAGTATAAATGCAAGGAGAGAGAGAGAAGGTGACGCTTCCTTTTCCCAAAGTTGTTTGCAGCAGCTGCATGTTCAGCTACATGTTTCTTTTCTCTTCCTCCTTCCCAACAAAAACTTAAACCAAACCAGCAGAGAGTGCCCTTTGAACGTGAGAGAGAGAGAAAGAGTTGAGACCTTGAGTAAAGGCTGAACAGCTACTTAAAGGAAATGAGAAGGGGTTGTAACGGGTGGAAAATAACTGATAGGAGAAAGAGAATCGAGAGAGGAAGAAGAAAGGGGAGAACCAGGAGAAGAGAGAAGGAACACTACCAAACTATCCAGACCCACTTAGATTCGAAAGGTAAGGGTCATATAGTCTCTTTCCCCCCTTATTCTTGAGACCCAAAACAAAAAATGATGAGGGAGTCCCTAAGAAAATTAACCTAAGACCCTTATGCTAGTTGTGAAGGAAACCAAAATCAACTAAGAGGACAAGGAAACAAAGAAGAAATGAGGCCAATTTCCATAATATCAAACAAAGAAAAAATGAATAAAATGGAAATAACAAAATATGGTAGAGGGCCGACCATATTTATAGGGTTGGCCAAAATGCATTGTGTAAGAAAATGCATGTGTGTGAATTGAAAGTTACATGTTAAGATCATGTAACTTTGCTGGGATTTGATGATAGATATGTGCTGGAATTGAAAATGTATGTGTGTTCATGTTAAGATCATGTAACTCTATTAGGATTTGATGATAGATATATGATGTGTGTGTTCATACTAAAATTGTTTGTGATTCGCTGCCGAAATTAAGTTTTCTGCAACGAATTAGCATTTGCTGCCGAAAGGGAGTGTTCTGCAGCGAATTTATGATTCGCTTCTGAAATTGAGTTGTCTGCAGTGAATTAGCATTCGTTGCCAAAAATGGATTTTTTGCAACGAATTTCTGATTCGCTGCTAAAATTGTGTTGCATGCAGCGAATTAGCATTCACTGCTGAAGTTGTGTTGTCTGCAGCGAATCAACGTTCGTTGCCGAAAGTTTGTTGTCTATGGCAAAATAGCATTCGCTGCTGAAATTGTGTTGGCTGCAGCAAATTAGCATTCGCTGCCGAAATTATGTTGGCTGCAGCGAATGAGCATTCACTGCTGAAATTATGACGTCTGCAACTAATTTGTGATTCACTGTCGAAACTGAGTTGTCTGCCGCGAATCAGCATTCACTGCCAAAAATGTGTGTTCTGCAGCGAATTTGTGATTCGCTGCCACAATCAAGTTGTCTGCAGCAAATTAGCATTCACTGTCGAAATGGTGTTGTCTTCAGCGAATCAGCGTCCACTACTAAAAGTGTGTTGTCTGTAGTGAATTTGTGATTTACTGCCAAAATCGAGTTGTCTGCAGCGAATTAGAATTCGCTGCTGAAGTTGAATTGTTCTGCAGGGAATCAGTGATCACTACCGAAAGTGTATTGACTACAGCGAAATTGTGATTCGCTGCCGAAATTGAGTTGCATGCAGCGAATTAGCATTCGCTGCTGAAAGTGTTTTGGCTGTAGCGAAGTAGCATTCGCTGTCGAAATTGAAGTTCTTGCAGCGAAACAGTTTTCGTTGCCAAATTGTGAGGCCTGCAGCGAATAAGTTTCCGTTGTCAAATTGTGCAGCTTGCAGTGAACTAGTTTTCACTGCCAATTTTCTACAAAAGACTCCTAGTTAGAAATGACTTAAATGCTTGTAACAACTTCATTGTATGATGGTGTAAAATGTGGAACACTTGAATGTGGACATATGAATTCTTGAAATAAGTATGATGATGAATGTGATATGTGGATGCAAATATACTGATTTGTGGCATTGATGTCATAGGTGGTGCGGCCTGGATCGATCCATCGTTAGGACAAGGACAAACTGCAGGTGGAACATGTAGGTGGTTTCCATCTTTTTCTCATATGATGTTTATGTTTTGTAATGATTTATGTATGATGATATATTATTAAATCCTTGTTGAATGATGAAACCACAATGAAGTGTTTGATTAAATTCTTGATGATTGTTGAAACGACTATGAAATGTCGATCGGGTTCTTGTTGAATGTTGAAACAATGACGAAAATGTTAATGTTCTAAAATGACTTGTTTGAGGTGGATATATTATTGTGTTGTGATGAATATTAAACCGACTATGAGATGTTGATTGGGCTATTATGAATTTAGGTTGTTGATGAATGGTAATATGAGTATTACAAAGGATCTACTGTTGTATTTTATTGAATGGTTGTATAAGTATTATGAAAGATCTACTGTTGTATTTTATTGAATGTAATTGTTACGAATGGTTGTATGAATATTACGAAGGATCTACTGTTATATTTTATCGAATGAAATTGTCACGAATGGTTGTATGAGTATTACAAAAGATCTACCGTTGTATTATACTGAATGTTAATTTTCACAGATGGTTGTATGAGTATTACGAGGGATCTATTGTTGTATTGTGTTGAACATTAATTGTCATGAATGGTTGGATGAGTAATACGAAGGGTGTACTGTTGTGTTACTGAATGCTAAACTGTTTGTTTGTTTGTGTATTACGAAGGATCTATTATAATTTTTTATTGAATGTTAAACTATTATGGAACACCTACACAAGTATCATGAAGGGTTTGCTATTATGTTGTAGTGAATATCAAGCTGTTATGAATCGTTTGAATGAGCAATTCAAGGGATATTACCATGTTACAATGATTTCATAAACCGCCTCTAAAACATTTGATTGGTTGATGATTAGCTTCGGCTAATGGCATCCGAATGGATGACCGGGACAAATGATTGATTAACTTCGGCTAATGGCATCTGAAGGGATGACCGGGAGAAATCATTGATTAACTTCGATTAATGGCATTTAAAGGGATGACCGGGACAAATGATTGATTAGCTTCGGCTAATAGCATCCGAATGAATGACCGAGACTAATGATTGATTAGCTTCGGCTAATGGCATCCAAAGGGATGACCGGGACAAACGATTAATTAGCTTCGGCTAATGGCATCCTAAATGGGTGGCCGGGATGAATAAATGATTAGCTTCGGCTAATGGCATCCTAAACGGATGACCGAGATGAATAAATGACTAGCTTCGGCTAATAGCATCCTAAGTGAATGACTAGGATGAATAAATGATTAGCTTTGGCTAATGGCATCCTAAATGGATGACTGAGATGAATAAATGACTAGCTTTGACTAATAGCATCCTAAGTAGATGACCGGGATGAACAAATGATTAGCTACGACTAATGGCATCCAAAGTGGATGTCCAAAATGAATAAATGATTGGCTTTGGCTAATGACATCCTAAGAGGATAGTCGAATTTGAGAGTTATGAGTTAGTTTCAAGAATTGATGTGTTCATGTATACTATGTTTTGTATATACTTAGTATATGAAAGAACTACAATTGTTATGCTTTAAACAGAGAATAACGTTAGTTCGGCTAACGATATTCGAGATGAATGATCGGGTTTGAGTATTGTAATTTGCCTCGGTAATTGATGAATTATTAATGGTGGTATTTACATAAGTAAGGAGAAATGATAGAATTATACTCTTTTCGTCCATGAATGAAATGTAATGCTAATATTGCTTTATTATGTTTTTTTTTTAAAATTGCCTATAATGCTTGAAATTATCTTGTGCTATAACAGGGACATCATACCAACATGGTGTGTAGGGAAATCCGTTTCGCAGCTCACACATTTTGAAAAGAACTATATGTTCACATGTTATGGGTGATATGAGTTCTATAGGAACAGACGTGTTAATCACTCAATTAGTCGTCTGACCCCTTTTGTAAAGACTAGTAATGAAAAATTGAAATGGAACACGGATGTGAATGTGTGAACAAGTTGATATGATGTGTATGAATATACATATAAGGTATTCATCTAATGAGGATGTCGTGTTGTGAAATTACATGAGGTCATGATAACGAAAGTACTAGTTGTGTAACTTGTTGCTTGACACTTTGTATGAACTCGTGATGTTAATTATACTAGAACAAGAATGTGAATTTATGAGTATGTCAATATGATGTAATGTAAACCTATGAGTATGTAAATATAATTATTATGAGCACATGTATTGAGAATCCATTTTATGGGAATGTTAATTTACGTTATCATACATAGATTGCGCGTTGTTAATGAACAAAATGCAATGATAAATCTGAAGAATGATATGGTGAAAAACATCCAGAAACTAAATGATAAAAAAAAATTCCATCAATTTTGGCTTTAAAAAAGCCGGGTCGTTACATTATCAAAATCGTTAAAAACTTTCCTAAAACAAAATACTCTTTAAGGGTAAAATCTTAAGATGAGTACCTTGTATTGTGGCCTTAGTTATCAACACCATATGGATGTGATTTTTTTGTTATGTCTTAACTTCCATTCAACCATGCAGATTTCACCACGTTTCCTCTTGATTGACAACACATCATGTAACAACACTATTTCAAAGTTGAGGTTAAATCATATGCAATGCATGCCTTTCGAAATATAGCTCCTCTTTTCTTTATAATCTCTTCATTTGATTACTGAGAGTTGTAATTTCCAAGGTTGTCACTCTTGTCGGCTCATCTTCTTAGTTTATCCGAGCAAGTCCATGCACGTTACTTTCAAATCTTGATTGTTGAGCTGCCTTTATAGCTTTATTCTTTTTGTGAGTTGAGACAAGGGATTTTTCCAGGTTTTTCCTTTTACTCTAAACCTTTAATCGAACACCTAATCGACTTTTCCTGAAATCTCTTTATTTGCTCATATCAAACTTTTTATAAAAATCAAGATACCAATTCCTTTTTTATTTCAAGCTCTTAATCGAAAACCCAAACATGTTTCTTCTTTCAAGAGTTCTTTAACTATTTTTCTTTTCTTTGTTTGTCGAAGCTATAGGAGAAACATTTGCTTGCTTTTCAGATACCCATGTATCTTTTCAAGATTTGTCACTTAGCAAAGCCCCCTTATATTTTTTGGTTCCCGAGCTTTCCTATTTTGTGGTCCTCAATCAAGATCTCATGGATTTTATGCACAAATAATCTACTTTTTTAGGTTTTCCAATCACTTTCTCATCGTTGATGGACATTCTCAAATACCTTTATTTTCACCATCTTCTAATACTTCCCTTCAAGAGATATTCATTTCTAGAGGATGTCAAAAATGGTATTTTCTTATTTCAAGCAAGATTGGTCAGGATTAATAAATTTTGATGTCATTACCATAGTGATTTGCATGAAATTGTTTTAGAATTTCATGATTCATGAAAATTTTATCGTATTTGTTTCATATAGCTTTTACACAACAAACTTTGATGGTTAAGTTATCCATTTGGGTTTTTGGGTACTTAGTCATCTCCTATGGAGTTGCTTGGTGAATCATTACTCTATACATATCATTGATTTTTCTTGAAATCATTAGCCAAAGTCAAATCTTGAAAATATTTGTTTAAGAGCAAATAATTTTTGAAAAAAGATTTTTGTTGAGGCTTTTGACATTATTTACGAAATACACAAGATGTAACGAGAATGAATAATCAAACTTTATTGATTTAAAAGAGATGCGTTTATTATGCATAGTATTTCCTTACAGAATCAAAGTTCACAGGCCTAGGAAAGTCGTCTCCATCCATTCTTGTCAACAAAAGAGCTTCCCTAGAGAATGTTTTCTTCACTACATATGGGCCTTCGTAGTTGGATGCCCATTTACTTTGATCTTTACCAGGTAGAGTTAAGATCTTTCTCAGCAATAGATCTCCTTCTTGAAATACCATGAGTCTGACTTTCTTGTCATATGATTTAGTCATTCTTTGGTGATACAACTAGCGATGACATATTGCATCTAACCTCTTTTCACTTATTAGATTTAACTATTTGAATCTTATTTTAACCCAATTAGCTTTCTCAAGTTTTGATTCCATCAGTACCCTTAGAGATGAGATTTATGCTTATAGCAGCATTATTGTTTCCATCTTATAAACCAACAAATAAAGTGTAGTTGTTATAGACATTTTTATTATGGTGCAATAGGCATGAAAAAAAGGAAGTATTTCGTGCTAGTCCTTGTATGTGACTACCATCATTCACATAATCTTTTTTATATTCTTGTTGGCAGCTTCTACAACATCGTTCATCTTTGGCATGTATGAAGATGAATTTGCATGCTTGATTTTCCATTTCGCGTAAGGCTATACTATCATTCTTCCATTAAAGTTTTGAGAATTATTAGTCATTATCCTTTCAGGTGCTTCATATTGACAGATTAAATCTCTTTCAATGAATCTCTTCATTATCCTTTCAGGTTACATGAGCATATGAACTGACTTTTACCCATTTTGTGAAGTAGTCAATGGTCACTAGGATAAACCAATACTCATTGCTAGTTTTTATATAAATGGCCATGGAAATCTTATATTGAATGGAGGAGCTGGAGGTGCATTTATCTTATCATTGTACACCTAGAATTTATGGCATTTTCTAACATATTATATGCAATCCTTTTTCATGGTCATCCAGAAATATCCTGACCTTTGTATTTGTCTAGCCGTCATATGTCCACTAACATGAGTTGCACAAATCCCCTCGTGAGCTTCTTGGAGCGCCTTTTTTGCTCTGTCCTATCCAAACATCTCAACAATGTTTCGTCAGACGACCTCTTGTATAACACTTCTGCATTAAGGTAAATAGTCTATGGCAAACCTTCGCAAGGTTTTCATATATGTATTGGATGTCCTAAAAGGATACTTCTAGTGTTGGATAAATTGTTTGATATCATAATACCACAGATTCCCATTCATTTCTCCATCAACTGAGCAATAGTGGGCCAGAGAATTCCTAACTTCAATACTTATGGGTTGCACTATGTTCCCATAATTGATTTTGGCCATAGAAGTTAAAATGGTCAAAGCATCAACAAATTGGTTTTTTTCTCTTCCCATTTCAGTGAGTTTTATCTTGTCAAATTCTTTTGCTAGTTTGGACATATATTCTTGATATGACCTCAACTTCTCATTTTTTGTTTGTCATTCTCCTTTCACTTAGCAGATTATCAGGATTGAGTATCCATAGACTTCAAATTTATTTATCTTCAACTCTAATACAACTTCTAATCCGAGGATGCAAGCTTCATACTCAGCCGTATTATTGGTGCATTCATATTGTAGCTTGATCGATACAGGGTATTGCTTTCTATTAGGGAAAACTATCACTACTTTTGCTCCATTACCTTGTATATTTACTACTCCGTCAAAATACATTGTCCACTGGTCTAGTTCTTCTTCTTTTTTTACTACTAGCAAATCTTCTTCTCGGAAATCAAAATTCAAAGGCTCATAATATTCAATTGCATTGTTCAGCAAATGATCGATGATATCATTTATTTTCACGGTTTTTCTTGTCATGTACATAATATCATACTTAACCGACAACATCTGCCATATTGCTATTCTACTTGATAAATAAAGCTTTTCAAAGATATATTTGAGAGGATCTGGTTTTGAAATTAGTCATGTAGTGTAATATAATATGTACTATCATAGTCGTTTTGTAGCCTATACAAGTGCACAACAAAGCTTCTTTACCATTGTGTGTATCTAGACTCGCAATCTGTGAACTTCTTACTCGGATAATAGATTGCTTTCTCATTTCTTCCAGACTCATCATGTTACTCGAGTACATATCCCATTGTTTTTTTTTTGTTGTCAAATATAAAATCAACAGTTTGTCAGGAGTGGGAGGCACCAGTAAAGGTGGATTTTGCAAATACTGATTGATTTTATCGAAAGTTTCTTGGCATTCCTTGTTCCATACCCTAGAATTTTTCTTTCAAATGAGTCGAAAGATTAGCTCACAAGTTGTTGTCATTTGAGATATAAACCGAGCAATGTAATTTAAACGACCTAAGAACCCTCTTACTTTTTTTTGTTATAGGAACTTGCATGGCCTGAATTGCTTTTACTTTATCTGGGTCGACTTCAATACCTTGGCTACTTACCACAAATCCTAGCAGCTTTCCAAATTTTACCCGAATGAGCAAATTATAGGGTTTAGCTTTAACTGATACTCTCTCAACCTTTCAAAAAGCTTTCTCAGATTTTGACAAGGTCTTCTTTCTTTTTGGATTTAACAATCATTTTGTCCACATACACCTTCACTTCTTTATGCATCATGTTATGGAATAGAGTTAACATTGCCCTTTTATAAGAGGCCCTAGTGTTTTTTAGTTTGAATGGCAACACCTTGTAGTAAAAGGTTCCATACGAAGTAATGAAGGTTGTCTTCTCTTTATCTTCATTGGCCATTTTGATCTAGTTGTACCCATAGAAACCATCCATAAAGAAGTATGTTGAGCTTCTCGTCGTATTGTCAACTAGAACATCAATGTGTGGCAAAGGGAAGTCGTCTTTCGAGCTTGTTTTATTTAAATCCCTGTAGTCTACATATACCCTTAGTTTGCTATCTTTCTTGCGAACTGCTACTATATTAAATATCCATTAGGGGGTACCTAACCACCTCTAAAAAACCAGCATCGCATTGGCTTTTTATCTTAGTTTCACTTTGAGCACCTTATCTGGACGAGTTCTTCCTAGTTTCTGCTTCACATGTATATTTTCTTCATTTAATGGTATCTTATGTACTAAAATGTTAGTATCTAAATCAGACATATCTGGGTAGGACTAAGCAAACATATCGACATACCCGCATAACAGAGAGATCAAGTTTTCCCTTTTGCTAGTAGTGAGTAGAGTCCCTAATTTTAATTCTATTTCATCTTGCCCTGCACCGACATTAATTGTCTTCAATTCTTCTTTTATTGGTTTCCAAGCTCGCTCTGATTGTTCTAATAGCTTAGCAAATTCTTTTACATCATCCTTTTCCCATTCATTTTTTTCCATTGTAATTGTGTACAAATCAAGATTTGGCCATTCATTCTCAGTTTAATGTGCTAATGATTTTTTGGACAATCCGCTTTCAAATTTCCTAAAAGCGAAAGGTGTTTCAGTATAAGTATGTATTTTGCAAAGAGACGAAAAAAATTATAAAATACATAATCTCATTGATAGAATAAAGGCTCAATTACAATGGAAATCATATATTGACATCTTTAGCCAAGATTGCCAACTTGGTATGAAAGTATAGACAAACACATAGATAAACAGAAAGCATAAAAAAACACATTAGAACGACATCATCATTTACTTTTTGAAGACTATGTGAGCCTTTTGGGTTACCTAATTTTGTCACCCAAAGGTATTGGTCGCCGTTTTCTCCATGGTGTAGACAGTTAGTTGCGGTAGCAACTCTTTTCTTTCCACAGCCTTTTCATTCTCACTGCAACTCATGACCTTTTTGTCATCTTGTTCTAATGTGTTGATGCCCATAACAACCAAGTCTTAGGCATGGACATCTGTCATATCTTCAGAGTGCATTGCATAAGCAACGTTGTGGAATGATACATGGATCAGGGGGATGACAATCTCTTCTTCTTCTAGTACCTTTCCTTTCAGCATGGCTAGCCTTGTTTCTCGTTTGATATCGACAACCCTTTTATGGTCTTCTCTTTCACGCTTAAAGTTGAGCCCAAATCTCTGATTAGTAGTCTTCAACCTTATTGAACTTATCCTTTCAGGATTTCTAAAGATAGGATCATATTGGAAAAGAAGTCTATGCTTTAATAAATATTTGGCTTTATTCTTGCGGCTTAAAACATCACCATTTTTCTCAATATAATGTTTTCTAGCACCCATTTTGTGTTAACAATTTCAAAAGCATGAAGATTTCCATCTTTGCTCCCTTTGACTTTTATGTAAGGAACTACCACATTCTACATCATTGCCAATGTTTCTTCAGCCTTAACTATTACCAATGTTCTATTCATAATATACTTCAAATATTGATGCAAGAATGATGTCAAGGTGTTAGTGACGTGTGTCCAAGGCCTTCCTAGTAACATTTTGTATGACGGGTGGGTGCCCATCACTTTCAAAGTTACTTAAAAAAACCCGCGGGCCAATGAACAACTCTATTTCAATGGTTATCACCACTTGCTTTAGAGAACCATTATAAACCTGAGTCGTCATGGTGCGTGGTAGCATATGTGTTAAATCAACTAGCATTTCAATCAGCATGTGTTGCAATGTTGTGGTCACACAAATTAATTACCCTAGCTTAAATAAACAAGATAGTATAGAGCAAGCAAGGGGTCGATTCCATAAAAAAGGTTTAGTTCAGATTTTTATGTTATACGATATGCAATTTGAGGGGGGGGGTTGAGGTTATTTAGGCTATAGCAAAATTAAACAATCAAACTAAATTAAATAAATCAGAAAACTATCAAGAGAACAAACCTTGGTTTCAAGTAGACGTCCACCTACGAAAATCAGAACCGATAATTGAAACGATATATAAATTTATATTCTAAACATTTGTCTTTTCTTAACATTGGTTAGTTAACAGATCCACCGTATAACTAACCCTAACTATCAAACAACCACAGTGTCTGCACTAGTAATTTAATTCAATGACAGTCTTATGAACTAGATAAGTTGATTAATCTAGACAACATAATTGTCTGCAGTCCATGTTTGATTTGATTGAATGTTTCCCCTAAGATTAACAATCTTGATCCGCCACAACTATTAATCCCAATTGCTTCACAAGTATATATACCACAACTCCGGTTTTGATAGCAAACTTAGCAATAGATTGTTTACAATAACAACTTAGAGTCCGCTCTAGCAATTAAAATAAACAATCATATGGAATAAGAATAGAAAAACAAGCATGTTCATCATATAAACTGAAAAGAAAAGGTAAAATAAATCTCATAATTCTTGAAATTCGAAGGTTTCTGTGTCTTTGCAACCAAGAAAAAGAGCTTAGCCTTGCATGTCTATTGAACAACTAATCAAAAAGAAAGAAAAATGCATGATTTCGGGTTTTTGGAGGAAAGAGTGTGTTTTTCTTCTCTTTCTGGCCACCCTCTTTTCTTTCTCTCTTTCTTTTCATATCCTAGGAAACCCTACTCCCTTTTATACAAAATAGTCCTTTCCTAAGTAGATTACATTTACGTATTTCAATAACTATTTTCCTAAAAAAGGAGAAATAGTCTTGCATAAAATCTTCAAGCTTGGACTTTTGACTTAGAGGAGCTAAATTGCCGAAATAAAGACTTGAATGTCGGTTTAGATTCTTTGAGAAGTCTTTTGGACTTGTTTCTTTATAAAACCTATCTGCTGGTAGAATTTATGTGTGATCTTAGACAAATCATATCTCTCTCATATGAGCTCCTTTTCTACTGAAATTTGGAAGGATGATAGGTTTTCGAGTCAGGAATCCAAAAAAATCATCTAATGGACTTCTCTACCTCAAGATTTCAAGTCGGAATGGATGAAGGTCAACACTGGTAAAACATGAGATTTGTCTTTGAAGGCTGCAATTTCCATGCTCTTTCTCTTTTTCTTTTTCTTGCCATATATGTATAGAAAGGTATGGATGTTAGCTTTCTAATGCCACTGGAATCACTTCATTTTGACCTCTACAACTCAAGCTCTGCACAAAATATCAATTGAAGGTCAAATCTGCCAATTATCTCCAATTTATTTCTTTTTTAATCTTTTATCCAAAAATGCCTTCAAAACATAAAACAAAGAATATCAAGACATTTTATAAATAAAACATAGGCAGAATACTAGGTAAATATGGGTAAAACTATTGAATAATATGGTTGCATCAAATACCCCCATACTTAGCTCCTACTCATCCTCAAGAAAGGAGAGATAGAATCAAATTTAAATTAAATAAATAAAATAACTATGACTAATCTCTTAATCTCTCATCAATGTCCAAGAATATATATATTATAAACAAGAATACAATCAAGAAGGATAAATAGTATAAATTTTCATGAATTTATTTACATGCAAGCTTCAAAACTCAATTAATCGTTGAGATTTAAATGAATTCTTTGTCATGCCAAAGTGATAGGTCCTCTCATTGATATACACTCTAACACTCGTGTGTTTACGGCTTATGTGTTTAAATCTTTCAAATTCAATCAATGAATATGTTCTACCATAAGCTTGCTTTTCAATCTCATCTCTATTACTAAAATATTATAAGCAATGCATGAACTAGAGGTCTTACTTTTTTGTTGTAATGGGGATAAGGTTAAGGTGAGGTAAAAGAAAGGAAAAGAAAAGGCTAAAACCAAAGGAAATAGAGCATTCTAAAAAAAATATGATTTTTGAAACAAGATATCCCATCAAAGCACACAAATTTTCTATCTTTAAGCTCCAATACTTAACTTCTTTTGATTTCAAGCTCCATCAACATAAAATTTTAAGAACACAATGGAACACTTTTCTTTTCTTTCTTTTCTCTTTTTTTTTTCTTTTTGCCAACTTTGCCCATTCTTTTCATCTAGCACCACTTTTTTTTTCTTTTTTTTTTCATTATTTCCAACCATAATCCCATAAGATATCAACAAGTATATGCTTTACTAATCCTTGGCTAGAAGAAAAGGAAAACATATAAAAAGTTAAGGCTTACACATGGGTAAAGCAAAGAAATAGATGAACAAGCTCAAAAGGAGCTCACTAAAGATAATATGTTTTAGGTTGACTTTTTGGCTTAAGTGGTTAAAATTTCTAATGCCTCTATCATCTTCATGTACCTATGTAATGTGAATGTAATCTCAATAAGATATGAAGCAAGTTCTAGAGATACATATCATTGAAAGAATACACAATCCAAGAATATAATGTTGAAGGCTCAAAAACTTGCATTGGTACAACACTATAAAGTCATCATGGCATACTTTCAAAGTCAATCCCAAAACTAATTAAACTTCTAAAGCTTGCATGCACACTCATTCATTAAATTTATATCTTTATCTATTTCAACTAATTCTCATACATAATACTCATATTCTCATAAACCAATGGGAGTTCAAAAGACTTTTTGTCCTTTCTTTGTAAATCCTTGCATTCTTATAGGCATCTTTCCGTATCTCTTCCAACTCTTGCAATTGCAAGTTTAAAATTCTAGCAACATCATAATCCAAGTTACATTGTTTAATGGCCCAAAAGTTTTTGTGTTCAAGCTCCATTGGTAGATGACATGTTTTTCCATAAATCATCCTATAAGGTGACATTCATATAGGTGATTTGTATGCAGTCTGATAAGCCCAAAGTGCATCACCAAGTCGTAGACTCTAATCTCACCGGTTATGTTGCACTGTCTTCTCCAAAATGGACTTGATTTCTCGATTTGAAATTTCAGCTTGGCCATTCGTTTAAGGATGGTAGGTTGTGGAAGTCTGATGAGTCACATGGTATTTGCATAATAATGCTTCCATTGAACGATTGCAAAAATGAGTGCCACAATCGCTAATGATAGCTTTGGGGATTCCAAACTTGTCAAATGTGAGTCCTAACAAAATCTAAAACAACCTTTGCATCATTAGTTCGTGTGGTTTTCACCTCAATCCATTTAGACAAATAATCAACAACAAGAAGGATATAAAGATTACCAAAAGAAGAAGGAAATAGACCCATAAAATCAATACCCCAAACATAAAAAATTTCACTTACAAGAATATTCGTTAAAGGCATCTTGTTCTTATGAGTGATATTACATGTTCTTTAGCATTTCTCACATAATTTGCAAAAGTGATATCCATCCATAAAAATAGAAGGCCAATAGAGACCACTTTTAAGTACCTTGTGAGCTGATTTTTTTGCTCCAAAATGCCCACCACAAGAATAAGAATGACAAAAGGTGAGAATGGAATGGAATTCTTCTTGTGGTACATATCTTCTAACTATTTGATTAGTACAAAATTTCCACAAATAAGGAGTGTCTCAAAAATAATATTTAGCACCAGCTCGTAACTTGTCTTTTTAGGATTTAGACAAACCTGGAGGGAATTCTTTGGTGACTAAATAGTTCACCAAATTAGCATACTATGGTCTTGTATAGGAATGTAACACATACAACTGCTCGTCAGGGAATGTCTCTCTTATTGTTTCGGTTTGTATATCCTTGGTCCTCAGTCGGCTCAAGTGATCAGCCACATGGTTTTTGGCACCTTTTTTTTTTATCTTTGATCTCAAGATCAAATTCTTGTAAAAGCAAGATTCACTTAATCAATCTCGGTTTAGACTCTTTTTTCTTTAAAAGATACCTCAAAGCTGCATGGTCAGTAAAAATGACTTATGCACCAAGTAAATATGACCTGAATTTTTCTAGAGCAAACACCACTACAAAAAGTTCCTTTTCAGTTGTATGGTAATTGCATTGTGCTCCGTCCAACATGCACGAAGCATATGCGATAACATGCAAATTCTTCCCTATTTTTTGCCTAAGTTTAACCCCTACCGCGTAGTCACTAGCATCGCACATTATCTCGAAAGGTTCATCCTAATTTGGTGGTTATATGATAGAGGCAGATGCGACACACCTCTTAAGCTCATCATGAGCATCTTTACATGCTTGATCAAACATAAAATCCATTTCTTTGGCTAATAATTTGCACAAGGGTGCGTAATCTTTGATAAAGCGTTGATAGAAACCTACATGGCCAAGAAAAGAACGAACTTCCCTCACACATGAGGGGTAAGACAATGATGAAATAACATCTATTTTAGCTTTATCAACCTCTAATCCACGCAAAGACACAATATGCCCAAAAACTATTCCTTGTTCTACCATAAAATAACACTTTTCATAGTTCAAGACAAGATTAGTTTCAATGCATCTTTTCAAGATTAAAGATAAACTTTCTAAACACTTATCAAAAGAATCATCATACACCGTGAAATCATCCATGAAAACCTCAATTATTCTTTCAACATAGTCAGAAAAAATACTCATCATGCATCTTTGAAAAGTTGCGGGTGCATTACAGAGACCAAAAGGCATTCTCCTATATGCATATGTACCAAATGAACATGTAAATGTAGTCTTTTCTTGATCCTCATGATTAATAACAATCTGATTATATCCACTATATCCATCAAGAAAACAATAAAAAAACTTACCTGCTAGACGTTCAAGCATTTGGTCTATGAATGGTAATGGGAAATGATCTTTGCGTATAGAAAGATTAAGCTTTCTATAATCAACACACATTTTCCAACCACTCGAGATGCGAGTAGGAATGAGTTAATCATTTTTGTTCTTTACCAACGTGATTCCGGTCTTTTTGGGCACCACATGGATTGATGCCACCCATTTACTGTTCGTGATGGGGTAAATGACTCATGTATCTAATAGTTTTAAAATTTCAGCTTTCACTACCTCCATCATAGGCAAGTTCAACCTCCTTTGCATTTTCCTTATTGGTTTCACATTCTCCTCCAATAGTATGTGATGCGTACACATCGAGGGACTAATGCCCTTGATGTCAGTTAAAGTTCATCCAATGGCTGTTTCATGATCGCACAACAACTTCATAAGTTTTTTCTCTTGCGTTTGTCAAACTTTTTGCTATGATAACGGGAATTGTATTGTTATCGCCAATGAATACATACTTCAAATTATCTGGCAAAGGTTTCAATTCTAACTCGGATGTCTGTAAAATAGATGGCAAAAGCTTTTTATGTGAAAGTATTAATAAACAAAGACATTACCAAAGGGGGTTGTTTGCAAAGCTTACAAAGCCAAGGTTGATTCTTGAACGTTTTGGGGAACACATATGTGCTGCTCCATCTGTTCTATGTAGATAAAATCATAACCATAGCTCAAAGCCACGTTTAATCCATCCTCGCAATCAAAACCAAAAACTTGTTGCACACACTTATCAACTTGGTCATAGCATGTGATAGAATAAACATTATTGTAAGGATATTTCATTGCATCATGAAAATTAAATTCAATCACTTCATCTCCTACTTTCATAGACAAAGTATCCTTACCACAATCAATTTTAGTATTGGCAGTTTTCAAAAATGGTCTTCCAAATAATATAGGAGTGTTGTTGTTTGAGGAATTACAAAAATCATATTCCATGTCAAGAATATAAAAGTCACATTGGTAATCCTCTTCAGAGTGATATGCGACCTCTAACATGTTAAGGCTCTCCTATACTAGAGTGTTAATTGAGATGGACTTACTTGCTGACTTACCTCATTCCATCAACATCATCTTACCTACTGGAGCTACTTTGGTACAACTTGTTGAGTGTGAGAATCTCCTAAAATTTCTGCAAGCATTGCTGAGTCCTTGGGCATATTACTGCAGCTTGTTCTAAAGGCCCCTCTTCCAATGCAGTTAATAAGAAGGGAGGTCAGGATAGTGTTGATACTAAGAAGACCAGTCGGGTTAATGTCCATGATAGACTTGGACCTCCTGTTGTGGCCGCCTCTATGGAGAATGTAAAAGACAAACATGGTTTTGTTCATGATGAACAGCTTATAGATCCTATGCAAACTCAAGCTGTGGCTACGACTGATGAGTGGGTAACAATACGTGGCAGGGAAAAGAGTAAAAAAGGCCCTCCTATCACGTGAGGTCCAGGAAATGGCAATGCTGGGAACAACAACAAGGGTAGTATCTCTAAAATGTCGGACCCTATTGCTAATACTTCCATTGTGCATCAGGGGGAAGGTATTACTCTAGAGGAGCAGAGACTTGACCCAATACAGGCCGAAGCAGGTATCTCTATGAATGGATGCGCATCTGCTGGGAGTCAGAGAAATGGCAACAAACCGCCAAAGTGTCAAAAAAGAGTATTAACAACAGGGAGCCACTGTGATTTGCCTCAGTC
>Ga0307517_10005812_pt1 | contig 18447 bp, 11 predicted proteins | sample 23_EM_MG_FD_194515 | JGI IMG/M metagenome (GOLD analysis project Ga0307517, IMG submission 194515) | Populus trichocarpa ectomycorrhiza microbial communities from riparian zone in the Pacific Northwest, United States - 23_EM | ecosystem: Host-associated > Plants > Roots > Unclassified | place... | reverse complement strand
AAAAAAAAATAAACAAAAAAATATATATATATATATATATATATATATATATATATATATATATATATATATATAAAGTTTAATGACCAAATTTGATATAATCGACAAATAATATGATATTTTTAAATTTTTCACAACTTTCAGAAAGTGTTTTCCGTCCAAAATAAAAAGAAAACACTTTTCTAGAAAACAAGCCAAATTTTTCTTTGATGAAAAAATATTTTTTGTTGACCGGAAAGTATTTTCTGTTTACCAATTTTCTTAATAGTAAATAAATATAAAAAAATTTAAAAAATAATTTTTAAAAATTAAAATAAATGTCAGTAAATGGTCTTGAAGACACCAATAACAAATTTATTAGTTTTTTTTATTGGAATGGTAAAATAGTATTATATTATTATAGTGCATAGTGATAAGTGTTCCATCTTTAATGACATCATTTTTAAAAAAAATAAATTAAATTAAATTTTAATACCATGACTACTGGTTTTGCCTGCCGTTATCTCTTCTCTCGAAAAAATCCTCCTCATTGCACCTGTTTCTTTTCGTTCAAGAAATTCTCTCAGCAAATCGGCAATGAAGCCTCACATATTATTACTTACAAACAATCTCCCTTTACCATCTCCAAATCTTCCCTTTGGAACAAGAAAGTCTCTCCCTCTCGCATTTCTCAGCAGAAACACTTCCATTCACTTCCCTCGCTTTCAAAGCCCTAAATTTAAGGTTACTCTTCTTTCTTCCATCTTTCTCCGACTCCAAACCCTAATTTATTATTCAATGTGTTTTTGTTTTGTTGCATAGGTTGTTGAAGCGGTGAGATTTGATTGTCCCGTAACGGACGTTACTGAATTGGAAGGCGAGGATTGTGAGTTGGTGCTTGAGACTTGCATCACGCGCACATTGCCTCCGGCATTGACGCTGGAGCGAGGGATAGAGAGCATTAAGGCTGCCGTGGATGATTTAAAGTCGAATCCTCCGTGTTCTCTTCACGGTGTTTTCAGATTTCAGGTATAAAACTACAAATCAGAATGCTATAGTTTTTATTATTTATTTTAGTTTAAATATATGTTAGACTTTTTTGTTTGACTATGCCTATGCAGGTTGCTGTGCCGCCGAGTCCAAAAGCTTTGAATTGGTTCTGCTCGCTACCGGAGTCGGATGGTGTGTTCCCTCGTTTTTTTCTAAGCAAGGAGACAGAGGATGCGTCGTGCAAAAAACTCTATTTGCATAGGACTCGTGGAGTTTTCGGGCTTGGATCAGCAATTTGCTTTGAAGCGTCCCCTTACCGTGCTCCAGAAAAGCTGAAGAGGATCAGAAGGTTAATTTCGTTTTTTGGTATTCGTAACTTCTTTTTAGTATGAATTTTTCGTTTTGATTTCAAATTGAGCATAGTGAACTCATTCGTTTTGCATTTTGATTATAATTACCTTTTGTGGTTGATGTTATATATTTAGTAACGAAGTCATAAGACAAAAATATTATATTTAAGGAGTTGGTTTGGCATCCATCCTTGTGCAACATAGGCATTATGACCCTCTTTGTTGAAAGAGGTATTTAGTTGGTCTATCATGAATGTACTTGAGGGAAAAGGAGGGGGCTAAAATGGATGTGGAACAAAATAGTGCTAAATTCTCTTTATATCATTCAAACTTTATGCTAAGAAGTTACTTTTAAGAAGATCTGTAAGCACTTTTTTTTTTATTTGTGCTTCTACTGGAAGTAGAAGTTCTTAGCTCTGGTTGATTTTGATTGATTCATGTGCCAACATTGTTTTTCTTAATTCATAAGGAAAAGCTAAAGGCTGCCCTTATATTTTGTGTGCAGATATCTCTCAAGTGATTCCACCCATATAATGACTTATGGTTTTATGGATATTAATTTCAACAAGGAGTCATCTTCAATCAAGCATGAGGCTGGTTCGTTTTACTTCTTGATTCCTGAGGTATATTAGCATTCTTTTGCATGCTGGTTGCGAGACGTTGCAACTTTTCCTGTAAATTCTCTGAGATCCAGTCAAGAGCATCACTAGATAGATAGTTACATTTTTCAACAGGTTGAGTTAGATGAGCAAGAAGAAGCATCTATTCTTGTCATAACTTTGGCATGGGATGAAAATTCCTGCTGGACTTTTGAACAAGCAATTCAATCTTTTGAGTCATCCATTGACCAGGTATTCCGTTGTGTTATAGTTTGTAATTTTTTATGTTGGTACATGTGCCACATTTTGGTACAAATTGAAGAATTTGAGGAGATTCTACCAGGATAATATCAGCTGACATTTATGATTGAGTTGATCATCTAACTCTGCTTAAATTTGTTGTTCTGGCTTTGGTATCAATATCGTATGGATTATAGCCAATTTTAGTGAAATAAATTTAGTTCAATGCCTTTGTTCTAAATGTGGTTATTTGTCAAGTAGCTTTTCAGATCATCTTGCTTGATTCAGTCGCACAGTTATCCAATCACTATCTGATGTCTAATTTAAATCCTAGTGAATTTGCTAAATCTTCAAACTTTCATCTCAGAACTTAGTGTGCATATGGAAATTTGTTAATTTATTCATTGATGTACATGGTACTTTGTGGCGTGTTCTTTAGTTGCATTTAACCTCTTTGGTTCTAAGTGTGATTCATATTGAATCCTGATTTCAAGTAATGTGATCTCTTTCATCTGGAGTGTGTTCAGATAGTGTTTTCCCTCCTTTGAGTTTTCTTCCTATTTCATTCTGTACCCCTGCTTTCTTTTCTTTTCTTTTCAGGCCAGTTTTTGCTTTTGGCCAGACACAGAGAGATGCTATTCCAAGTGCATAAAATCTACCTTCAGAAATTTCAATTTGATGGAGGCTAAAACATTCCAGATGGTATGCATTCAACAATGTTTATTGAAGTTATACAATATAGTAATTGCTTTCCTTGTTTAATGTTAGGTGTAACTGACAACTTTTTTGCTTTAAATTTTGATTGTTTATTCGTGATTTGGTTTTGAAATTGGAATATCCCATGCTCATCTAGATAAATGGAGAATATATCTTTTGGCTTCTACCATGAAATCTCAGAGCTCTCAATAGGATTTGCAAAGCTGATGACTGATTTTATTATTGATTTAAAGATATGAACACTTTACAGTGTTGCAACCCTTATATGAAAACAAAAACCCAATTGAAGTAAAAAATTATAATAACCGAAGTAAAATGTTGTAAAAACAAAAACCTGTACGTTAAGAAAAGTGCCACAAGTGAGTACATAATGCTAAAATATCTTTACCTGCATATCCCCAGGTACAATATTTGTCCTCAACTTTTGTTGTAGGTTGAAGTTACTCGTCTTTTCATCTTTATGCATGGATGCATCGTTAGATCTTGATAAATAATTTTGCACTTTTCGTCTTTTTTGCTATGTTAACCATACAATGGCCTAAAGAAGTCTATGATATCAATCTACAATAATCTCCCTCCTCTTCTTCTATTATGAACAAAACAAGTTTATTGGCTGAAAAAAAGTGTCATGATGGCATGACAATATCAAAGAACCATCTCAACCTAAATACGTAAGTTATTAGGTGAGGCTCTAATAATGGTTTTATATTATTTTTTAACTTACTTCCTTAATTGAAAGTTCTTTAAGCTTGAAACTTGCAGAGACTCACCATTGCTTTGAGCTTAATTTTTATTAATTTAATTAGTTAGAATGGGATGGTGAGATTTGGTGAGGTTTGAACTCTTGAACGTTTGATCATCAAGGCTTTGATATAAATCAAAGAACCATCTCAATTCAAAAGCAAGTTATTAGGTGAGGCTTCAATAGTGGTTTTATGTCCCTCTTTAACAGGCATGATAGTTTGTACTCACTTTTTACAATGTGTATACACTTGGTATATTTCTAGATTTACTGAAGTCGCATTCTATAGGTTCTATCTTATTCTCAACCCTCATTTGTTATGCTCCATAGTACCTTAAATTACCTCATTCTAGTTTAGTCTATTGGTATTTTATTTTCTTCAAGGTTCAAATAGCAAGTGCAAACCAACTTTAATTGGAAACTCGCTACTCTCACCCTCAATCATAATCCAAACCTTGTTACCATGTGTTCTTTCATCTCTTAGATCACATTTATTCCATCATTTTTTTTTACTCTCACTACAAATCTTCCTGTGTAATCATGTTGTATTCTTTTTTTACATCTATAAAAACCATTTGGAGATCTTTCCTCTTTTCTCCATTCTGTCACTAAACTAGTGGGTGTGAAAACAGCCTCCAGAAGTTGATACTCCATTCATAAAACCTAATTGATTCTTTGATTTCCTTCTTTTGTGTCTTAATGTATTGTTAATCATCACATATACATCTGATTTTCATAACCTTAAACAATTAAATTATGAAGTCAGATATGTCTGTCTTTCCTCTTTTCAGTAATTCAGCAGTATGGTTTTTCAGGCTTGTACAGATGCTCTGTTTTTGGACAGAAGGGATTATCAGGCTGACACCGCAGAACTGGTATCCCCTTTTTCCTGGTAATTGTTCATCCCTTCATTTTTTCTTGATCTCTGATTTGTTTATCTGGTATTATGCAATTTTTTTTTTATAACAAAAGCGGCACATTTACCATTGAGTGGTGAATTTGATGGTCATTTATAGACAATTTGAAATTCTTATATCTCCTAAATTTTCATTTCAGAGAAGGACCATATTTTCCACTCAGTTTTGTTTCAGGCTTTCACCAGTGGTAGGCGTTTCTAGTAACATGGTATGTTACTGTTATGTTAGCTAATTTGAAAATTATTTGTTGTTGAACTTGTTTGCACATTGGAGATATTTAGAGTGAGAAAACATGCTAGGAGGAGTTTCTTAACTGAGATAACTGAGATTCAATAGGGATTTAAATGGTCACTTATATTGATATTATATTTTTTGGTTTCATTTTGGAGGGTGTGCATTCTGCTTTTTGTACTCTTAATAACAAAATATATAGTGTAGCACCTTCTGAAGGCCAAATGTGAATGTGCTGGACATGAAATTTCTCAGTTTCGTTGTCTAACTGCAGAATTACAAGATACTTCCTTTAGCTATTTTGTTGGTAATTCATCAACCTAGTGTGGTATGGCCATGCATGCGTATTCTGATTCTTGACAGAACAGAAATCATGGGTAAGTATTGGACATTATATGGCATGATAAACATCAAAAGGGAATTTCAAATTTGAGTGTTAAAAAAGGACAATTTCGTTCAAAATTAAACATATATTTGCTTAGGCCCTATTTAGTAAGCAAATCGTCAATCTAATCTATATTATGCATATTCTGTGTGTTGAAAGAATAGAAATCTTGAGTAAATATTGGCAATAAATGGCATGATAAACATTGAAATAGAATTTCAAAAATTTGGAAGTTTTTCGGTGCTTCTTGGGTATAAAGTTCTACACCTTTATGAACCCATACAGAAGCAAAGGCAATTTAGTTCATTCTCAAAAAGAAAAAAGAAAAAAGAAAAACGACAGACAATTTAGCTCAAAATCAAACATTTCTTTGGCCCCAGCTAAATGCTTTAATTGACATATAACTGATTAAATTCAACAATGTGCTGCATACCAAAGCATTTTGAAAATTTAGAAAGAACAAAGCTGGGAAATGATTGTTCAATGTATCTTTCTCTTTTGACTATCAGTTGGATGATGCTGGTGAAACAAGTTACTCTCTGCAAGATCAATCAAATATCAATGCTGTTTGGGCTTCACTTATAGTGGAAGAATGTTCTCGTCTTGGTATAATGGTGAGCAAGAATTTTCATCTGTTGAATTTCTATTTTGTTCCATATGTCTGATTGATACTTTCTTTCAGTACTTTTGTGTAGCTCCAGGCTCAAGATCATCGCCTCTTGCCATCGCTGCTTCCACTCATCCCCTAACAACATGTATTTCATGCTTTGATGAGCGCTCTCTTGCATTTCATGCTGTTGGTTATTCAAAGGGGTCTCATAAACCAGCAGTCATCATAACATCATCAGGCACTGCAGTTTCAAATCTTCTTCCTGCTGTGAGTTTCATAGAAGAAGCATAATACCAGAAGCTTAATTTATTGGGAGCAAAGGGCATTTCACAGTCCAATGATTTTGCACTTATTTACTCATTTTCCTAATATGCATAAAACATGTGTTAATTCCATATCATCTTTTAGGCTGGCTCAACCTTTCAAGTTTGTGGTTGCGAGACACAATTTTTAACTGCCACACTTTGCATGAAACTTCTTCTTCTTTTTCTCTTTCTTGCATGCACAGCTTCATGAGCTATTGTTTCTTTCCAGTGTATTCCTACCTTATATTTTTAAATATTCATCTCATTTTCAGTATTATGTATGAGATTAGTTTTGACTAGCAACAACTACAGGTTGTGGAAGCTAGTCAGGATTTTGTGCCACTTCTATTGCTGACCGCAGATCGTCCTCCTGAGCTTCTTGATGCTGGGGCAAACCAAGCAATTAATCAGGTATACAATTATGAATTTTATCCAAATTTGTAATTCGCAACAGATTGTTTTTTTTTTGGGTTGAAAAACTCATGCACCACATGGTTGAAATGTATGTCAGGTGAACCATTTTGGTTCTTTTGTGAGGTTCACCTTCAGTCTTCCTGCACCTACTGATAATATTCCTGCGCGGATGGTGCTTACGACAATTGACTCCGCTGTGCATTGGGCAACCTCTTTGCCATATGGCCCTGTTCATATTAATTGTCCTTTCAGAGAGCCTCTGGATGATAGTTCAGACAATTGGATGTTAAGCTGTTTAAAAGGATTGGATATTTGGATGTCTGGTGCGGAACCATTCACTAAATATATTCAATTGCAAAATTCTCTTGCATGTAAAGATGGTGCTTGTGTCCCAATGGCAGAGGTTCTTGAAATAATTAAAGGGACTGATAGAGGGCTTTTACTTCTTGGTGCAATTCACACAGAAGATGAAATATGGGCGGCGCTTATTTTGGCTAAACACCTTAATTGGCCTGTTGTAGCTGACATCTTATCAGGGCTAAGATTAAGAAAGCTCCTTCCTTCTCTTCCTGAAATTGAAGAGAATGTTTTATTTGTTGATCATCTAGACCATGCTTTACTGTCGGAATGGGTCAGGGGTTGGATTCGTTTTGATGTGATTGTTCAGGTATAAACGAATTGGTTATATTTTTTATTAAGTCTACTGTGTGTGATTTTAATTCAAATTACTACCTTAGAAGTTCAAGACATCTTAAAGGAAGTTGGTTACCAAGATGATAGCGGTCAAATTTGAGTACTAAATTTACTGCATTTGATTTAATTCAAATTACTTCCTTAGAAGTTTAAGCATGAAAAAGATGTGAAATTCTGGGCAGCATCGAAAGGTGCTCTTTGATAAGTTTATGATGAAAGAGCTGGCAAGACACGAGTAAATGGTATTACTCTGAAATTCACAATTTTACCAGTCTTATCTCACGCCACAGTTACCATTACATGTCTCCAATAAAGAAAAAGATTTTTATGCACATCTGTAATGAAAACAGTACCCTATTTGGACTTATTCTGTATGTACTGATTCCATAACAAGTTAATCCTTTTTATTCATCAATTATATCTTCTTGTTCCGAATTATATACAGATTGGAAGCCGAATAACAAGCAAGCGTGTTAGTCAAATGATGGAAGAATGTTTTCCGTGCACATATATCTTAGTTGACAACCACCCGTGCCGTCACGATCCATCACATTTTGTAACACACAGAGTGCAGTGCTCCATTCGTCAGTTTGCTGACAGCTTAATGAAAGCTCAATTTTCACACAGGAACAGCAAATGGTGTTGTTTTCTACGAGTTTTGAATACAATGGTATTTGATCTAACCTTATGATGCTATTTTAGTAATTTAAACTTTCTTGTGATCTTAGTCTTCTGACAGTTTGATGATCATGTGAGTTGGTGGTGCCATTGTCAACATAAGCAAATATTATAGTTAACATTCCTCATATGGCAGCATGCCATGTTTTTATTTCTTATGTTTGTATGTATGTTTTCTTATGTTTTTGTCTTTTTTCTTGCAGGTTGCCTGGGATATATCATTTCAAATTAACGCAGAGAACTCATTAACCGAGCCTCATGTTGCACATGTAATTACAGAAGCTCTTTCAGCCGAGTCTGCTCTTTTTGTTGGCAACAGCATGGTAATACGCGATGCAGACATGTATGGACACAATTGTAAAACTCATGCTCATAGCATTGCACATATGATGTTAGACTCAGAACTTCCATATCTTGGGATAAGAGTGGCTGGCAACAGGGGAGCTAGTGGTATTGATGGTTTGCTTAGCACAGCAATTGGTTTTGCTGTTGGATGCAATAAACAAGTTAGTGTTTAAAATTTGTTTTCATTGCAGTAATAGTCCGTGCTTTAACTCATTCAGTTCTTGAGTTCAAGCATTTATTCCTTTTCACCCTATTAGTTGATATATCTGTCTGCACTATTTTGTATTTATAATTTTCATGAACTTACATCTGTTCATACTTTGGTAATCATGTGTAGGTGCTTTGTTTGGTTGGAGATGTTTCTATGCTTCATGATACAAATGGCTTGGCAATTTTGACTCAGAGGTCCACGATATACTTTTTATTTTGTGGATTTGTGTGATTTTCTTGAGATTGATTGATGTTGTAAAAGGAATGATTTTGAAGTCCTTAAGATCTTGATGCAGCTAACTTCAATCACTGTGCTTTGAAAACCAGCATCAGTAGTCCTTGTGTGGCATTGCATGAGGCATGATAAACTGTGGAGGGACTAAAGTTCTGCTCTACAGTATCTCAGGAACTATTCTGTTGGTTTAATAGGGCTATAGTCACAATTTAATCAAACTAGAATCTCAGGAACAATTACTCTTGTAACAATTTCATGTACAGGTGTCTTCATATATTTAGCAGCAGTTGCTTGGTTTCGTTCTCAAAGTAGTCTTACAATACACCTAACTTATCATTGATGTTCTCTCAATTATCTAATTTATACTAAGCAGCACAATGTTACATGCAAAACAATCTACATGGCCAAACCCAACTAGTTTTTACAAGGATTTGACTTTCTGAAGGATGTCAATTTTTATACTAATTTTTAAAGGATTGACTTTCTGAAGGGTGTCAAGGAAACCAATGAGGATACTTGTGATAAACAATCATGGTGGAGCAATTTTCAGCCTCCTTCCTATTGCAGATAAAACTGACCCTCGAATATTGGATCAGTATTTCTACACTTCCCATAGAATATCAATTCATAAACTTTGTGCGGCACACAGGTAAAAAAATCAAACTTTAGCTGGTTGTATTTGAAATATGCTTGTCTGAGTTTGCTCCTGTCATGTATCACATGGCTTTATATGTAATCTGAATTTTTACTGGTTTATTTAGTTGATTTTAAGTATTAAAATGCCAAGAGATTTTCTTGAAATAGTGATGGCCATATGGTTCATATGTGACATGAAATGAAGTTCTGAAATATTATGGTCATGCCTTAATAGTCTCAAATTTATCTAATTTTGTGTCTGAGAAATGAAGTTCTTGCTTCTCTAAGATTGGGGGTATCACTTTTTTGCCTGTTTCTTCATACAAATTGCCAAGTGTATCTCTATATTTTTTTCAAATCTTGAAATGACATTTTGTTGAATATACCATTGAAACTGTGTGTGTGTGTGTGTAAATGGTTTTTTTTTAAATCCAATTTAAATTCACTAAATGGCATGCAGTGTGAGACATTTACGAGTGAAGACGAAGGTGCAACTTCAAGAGGCTTTACTTAAATTTGAACATGAGAAGACAGATTGTGTAATTGAAGTGGAGAGCGGCATTGGTGCCAATTCAACCTTCCACAGGTTGAAGTTTGCTTTGTGATTGTCCTTTTTAGAAAAATTCAACATCTAATTCCTTGTGCAGTCCACTGACAAATGGTTCTTCTTTCAGTACTTTAAGAAAATCTGCACAGCAAGCAGCAGATCATGCTTTAAGCATTCTCTCAAGGCTTTCTGTTCGAGTTTCCATTTCAGATGGGTTATTTCTCTGCAAGATCCATAAAATGGATTTTTCACTGTACAGGTTAGGCTTTTTTAAGACGAATAAATATTTTAAATTGCTTCCACATCATGAACTTTACATTATTAGGCTGCAAGTTTCTATTACTTTGTGTGACAGAATTCAACTCTGTGCTCCTCCTACCTCGAGCTCTGTTGATCATCATCAGAATGAGTTCCATAGGGAAGGTTATATTTTATCCGTGTCTCTTGAAGATGGAAGTGTTGGGTATGGTGAGGTTGGTTTTGGGTTTAACTTTTCAGTTCTTGTTCAACTATTATTTTTTCCCTTGTTCTTCTCCTCTTGGGCTCCATGTGAAAATCTCTACATGTGACGTTCGTAAGATTGTATTCCTGATGTTTCCATATCATGCTGCTTTGTTGCTGTTGTTTACACAAAACTTTTGGTGTTTTCACTATAATTGAATGTATAGTATATTGGTTAACATCTCATTTATCTGAGGTTGAATTATTAGGAGGAATGTGAATGGTTAGCATATAGTAATTGTGTCTAATATTGCTAAAGTTTAGTTGTGCAGAATTGGTGGATTGTGGTCATTGAAAGATAATGTTGAGCAATATGATCATTTCAATGGTGATAAATTTTCAGTCAATGAGCAATTGATTATGAATTTCAGTTTTGCTATCTCCTTGTGACTCAGTGAAGTGCAAGTCATCTAATTATGGGGAATTGTAGTGTATTTCAGTCACTTGAAATTAGAAAACAAACGCATTAAAAGATTTCTTTTCCTTACTGTAAAAAAGCAAACCAAAGATTTCTACTCATAACATAAATAAGTGGACCTGCCATGTAGTTTATTTAGACATTTAGAGTGATGGTTACAATGCTGTATAAAATATGGCATAAGAAATCATACATTGATTTGGATTCATCACGTCCTTAATGGTTTTTTCCTGGCTCTTTGGCCAGTTTGATGCTATAAAATGTATTCAAAATTTATAAGCGGTATACATCTCTCTTGTGAAACCTAGTAAACTATGCCAGTTCAATTTTCCTTTCTTGAGATTGACATTTGACACCTGGAAATAGCACAATTTTCTAGAAACTTGCATATTGTATGGGTGAGAAAGCCAGAGGGGAGAAAAATTTTAATTGGAGGAGCATGCATGTTTAGCTTTCCTTTTTGTTAGGTGAACAGAGTTGGAACACAAAATTATATCTCAGGTATGATTGCAAACAATGTCAATACCCCTTCCCCCTCTCGAATATGGTTTTTTCTTAATTAAAATTTCTCAACTCTTTTGACATTCATACAAGTCCCTTATCCTATGGCGTTTCTGTACCTTAAAAGAAACAAATGTTAAATGTAAATTATTGTCCTTTATTTCTGTAACCTTTTCCAAATTTGAGGATCACTTTATCCTTTGTTATTGTCATTGAACAGGTTGCACCTCTTGAAATCCACAAAGAAAATCTGGCGGATGTAGAAGAGCAGCTTCTATTTCTTCTTCATGTCATTAAAGGAATCAAGATTAATGTTTCCCTTCCCATTCTGAAAGGCTCTTTCACTTCTTGGATATGGAGCAACTTAGGAATTATGGTAGGTATATATATCTCCAATTTCTATGCACATATGTGCATGCCTAGTGCATTTAGTTTCAAGCAAACCAGAGGGAAAAGGTTATGAGATGTATGTCATGCTCCTTCCGTGGTGGGCTAATGCACATTTGATCCATTGTTGTTACTCAGGAATGTTCAATCTTTCCAAGTGTTAGATGTGGTCTTGAAATGGCTGTCTTGAACGCCATAGCAGTAAGTCAAGGTTCCAGTTTTATAAGTATGCTTCAACCTTGGATGATAAATGAGGAAATTTATGAAAAGTCAAGCGTTAAGATATGTGCCCTTATTGATTCTAACGGGACTCCCACTGAGGTTGCTTATATTGCTTCCTCACTTGTTGAAGAAGGATTCACTGCAATAAAACTCAAAGTAAGTCGTAGTGGAACTGCTAGAATGCTGTCAATAACTACAAACCTTTTTAACTTTTCACAAATCTAATTTTGCTTCATATTATTATATTGTTATTGGTAACTCAATTTAGATTACCACTAGCTTACAAGCTTGAATTTCTTTCCTAACAGGTTGCACGTCGGGCAGATCCCATTCAAGATGCTACAGTTATATGCAAAGTACGAAAGGAAGTTGGTCCATGTATTGAACTCCGTGCGGATGCCAACAGAAAATGGACCTATGAAGAAGCTATCCAGTTTGGCTTCCTTGTAAAAGATTGTGACCTACAATATATTGAGGTATAATTTACAGGAAACTGGTGAATGATCCATGCTGCTTCGTTGTCCTGAGGATTTAGTAGTTTAGTTCATGATACTTTGTACAAAACTCCTTGGGATATCTCTGTGCAAAGTTTATAGTCACTATTGCCAATTTAACAATATGTTTCTTTCAATACATTCAATTTGGGCCTTAATGGTGCTTATTAACAAGCTATCCATAGGTAATATTTGTACTTTTTTTTACTGATTAATTTCCTTATTTCAGGAACCTGTTGAGAATGTTGATGATATTGTGAAGTTCTGTGAAGAAACTGGCTTACCTGCAGCTCTTGATGAAACTATCGACAATTTTCAAGAAAGTCATCTTAAAATGCTTGCGAAGTATACTCACCCTGGAATAGTTGCTGTGGTTAGTGGTGCTGAATATTCACTTTATCTTGATCATCATTCATGTGGAAGTAGAGATACTGGTAGCTTAGCTTTACTGAGATGAAGCACTCACTTGAGAAGTTTAGGCAGATGATTTGTAGACATGAAATTAACCCGGCCAGATATGTTTGATAGTTTTGAGAACAATATATATTCATTAATAATAGGCTGTATTTGCAACAATATCAATTACAGGTTCAAATTAGTTTATGATGGAGGAATGAAAAGCTTTGAAAGACTGACTGGCAGCATTATGAGAGCATAGTTGTTTTTTAGACTGTTTTATGACTGTCATCCTTGTTGTCTTTATCGTGATCCTCATCATTGCTGTCACCAATAGTTTATCCACGATTATTAGTATCTGCTGTTGAAAATTGATATTTTTGTTATTTTTAACATTTATATTTGGAAACAAAACCATCTATACAACTTTAAATCAGATGAATGCACTAAAAGTCCTCAGAGACAATGTAATATCTTAGTTTCATTCTTTATGGGTGTCTTACCCAGAATTCTACAATAAATTGAAGCTAGTTTGTTGGTTGGATCCTGAAGTGAAATTGTTTTATGGTTCTGTTAGGTTATCAAACCAAGTGTTGTTGGTGGGTTTGAAAAGGCAGCATTAATTGCACGATGGGCACAGAAGCATGGAAAAATGGCTGTTGTTAGTGCTGCATTTGAAAGTGGCTTAGGTTTGTCAGCTTATATTCTATTCTCCTATTACCTGGAGCAGCTGAATGCTGTTTATACAGTTATGAACCGTGAAACCAGGCCATCTATAGCCCATGGTCTTGGAACTTATAGATGGCTTAAACAAGATGTCACAGCTATACCTCTTGGGATTCATTATGATCCATGTAAAGGCTTTGTCGGAGCATCTGTTGCTGCTTCCATTCAACTCCTACAGAACTTTCAAGTCAATAACAATGTTATTCACAAAACTTTTAATGAAGAGCAAGTTCATAGATATCATTTGACAGTGAATTCAAAGAATTTTTCCTACTCCATCAAAGTTCATGAAGTTGGACAAGAAAGCAATGTAAGTACAGGAGCCACATGATTTCATGTCTCACATGGCTCTTATTTTTTTTTTACCCTCTTAAAAATTATGTTTGGGCTGTTTTTGGTGTTCTCTTTACTGAGGTGGCATCTTCAATCTTGAGTTATGAGCTGCTTTGTGTTACGTGTGTGGTTGTCTGCTATTTGAAAATTTCCATACCATTGTTTTCTCTTTTTATGGTTTCATTCCAATTATCAAGGCATTAATGTAGGCTTGTACATTGCCTTCAATTTATCCATGTATCAGTGCCGACTCTGGCATTATTTTTCCTTGCAGGATAATGTTGTTATATTTCTTCATGGATTTCTTGGAACTGGTGAAGATTGGGTCCCCATCATGAAGGCCATCTCAAGATCAGCAAAATGCATTTCAATTGATCTTCCGGGACATGGGGGATCAAAAATACAAAATCATGGTAGTGAGGGAGCCCAAGAGGAAGCAACTTTGTCAATTGAAATAGTTGCAGATGTATTATATAAGTTGATTCAAGGCATAACTCCTTTTAAGGTTACCCTGGTTGGATATTCTATGGGAGCTAGGATTGCATTGCACATGGCACTAAGGCTTAGTCATAAGGTACACTCTTGTTATTGGAGATTTCCTTCCATTTGAGCTGAGGATTTTGTGGTTATATAGTTGACAAATGTAAACATGTATTTCACAGATTGATGGAGCTGTTATAATATCTGGTAGCCCTGGCCTGAAGGATACAATGGCAAGAAAAATCCGTCAGGCTAAAGATGATTCTAGGGCAGACTTCCTTGTTGCCTATGGTTTAGAACTCTTTCTTGATTCCTGGTATGCTGGAGAGCTCTGGAAGAGGTGATTTCTTTTTCGCTCTTTACAGTATCAACTTTTTATGCCTCCCTCATCCTTAAGGGCTCTATGCTTTCATCAATTATAATCTGAATAGAAGATTTGTATTTACAGCCTGAGAAGTCATCCCCATTTTAAGGAAATAGTTGCTGGCCGCTTGGTGCACGAGGATGTCCAAAGCCTTGCAAAAGCTCTGTCAGGCCTCAGCACTGGGAGCCAGCTGTAAGTTAATCTGGACATTTTCCTTTTAATGAATGATTGAGTCTACTTGTGAATTTATTTTCTTGCTTTTTATCATTTGATGATAGAATGATGTGTTTCATATAATGTAAACCAACACCATGTAAATCTGGCTTCAGTGCCATGGGAATCAGAGAAGCAGAGCCATGTTTGGAAGCCAAGCTCCACAGTTGTATGTTAGAAGATAATCATTGAGCTTATGCTTTTTTCCGTAGAAATAAACCAGTGATCTATTAGAAAATCTTATCCTTTTGTCCCTTTGCTATACCATGGTTGATCAACATCTTGACTTGGATGGGCTCTTCGTTTATTTCATATGAATATCTGAGAGAAATTCTTTGAGTACTTTATTAGGTTTCATGAAAACAGAAATTCATTCTTGATTTTTCTGTGTGAAAATCAATTGCACGGAAAATTGATTCCTCCCAAAATTCAGCATTTGAAAACATTGCTATATGAGATCCGAGCCTTGATTTGACAACTAAGGTGTGTAGATGAAGTCTTGATTCCTTAAAAATAAAATTCGATGTAGGATAACCCTCTATATTGATCTGGACATTTCTCAGCAGAAGAGTCTTCTCTGTGATTTTTCTACATTTAAGTTTGGTCAATTGCAGGAAGGTCCTCCTGTAACCTGTGTTATATTCCAATCTGAAATCTTTAGAGCTCTTTTATATTATGTAGCCCTACTATTATCACAACTTCTATGTGTTTTGGAAGTCAACTTGTGTCCTTGTCTAATGTGTACTGACTATTGTCTGGCATTTTTCATGGATAGCGTTTTTTATGCTTATAGTTGGCCAATTGTTAGAAATGTAAACTTATAGTTAAGGTCTCTGACCTTGCTCAACTTTAGACCCTTTTAAAATGATTGCTAAATTGTAGGTCAGGTTATTGTTGTTTGAACTCTGGAACTTGAAGGTATTTGACTCGGGAATAGAAATGTCTCACACTTAAAGGTGACTGAGTACAAGTAATGAAGTGAAATATGAAAACCTTAAACTGTACCAACGTAGATAGAAACACAAACAAGAAGACAACGAGGTATAAAGATATAATTGAAGCCGAATAGGGTTGTCATAAACAACACTAATTCATAATTTTATTACTAAATATTTCTTTTCAAGTAGTTTGCCTTTCTAGAAGGTTTACAACTCCTTTAATAAGCTTAAAAACTTACATAGACTAACAATGAAACCTGAAATTAAAAGAAAAGTAATAAAAATCCTAAAAAGGCTAGGAAAAAATATCCTAAACAAAGCCCGAAAAATAATAAAAGAGCTCTAATCCAAATGGAAAAAAAATCATAAATCAATTAGGAAAATATAGTAAATCCTAAACACTAACTTATAGACCTTATTTGAAGGCCTTTACAAACTCTACTGGGTAGATATTTTAACCTCTAAAGGAAATAAGGTCGCTGGAATCGTTTTGCATAATGCCAGCCTGGTCCAACGGTCAGATTGAAAGTTATGCTCATCAATATAAAGCTGCATATTAGGAAAAAAAAAACTCCTGCATCATGTACCTTCTCTAATTCTGTCACTTTACCTGTTCCTTGGTGCTCTGTAATCAGCTTGATCCCTTTTATCTGAAGAATGCCCATTGGAAGATGAGTCAACTTGTCAAAACAACTTGATAGCATGAGTTATTTGTACTTGAACCATGACAGCCACTCTGGAACATAAATTTCTTAACAGATGAGTTATTGTTAGAACCAGTTGAATTTTGCTGTCTCAAGTTAATTTTATTCATTGGTTTTTCTTTCCTTATCCTCAAACAATAGGCCATTGTGGGAAGACTTGAAGCGATGTGATTTGCCCCTTTTACTCATTGTTGGAGAGAAAGATGCGAAGTTCAAGTCAATTGCTCAAAAAATGTTCCATGAAGTTGTCCAAGATAGGAAAGGTGAAGACCGCAGGGGGAACAATATTTGTGAGATACTTGAGGTTCCCAACTGTGGTCATGCTGTTCATTTGGAAAACCCTCTTCCTATTATTAGTGCCATGAGGAAATTTTTGACCAGAGGAAGGAGTTCCAGAGCACAACAGTAAAATGCCGTGATGCTCTACCCGGTAACAGCAGATGACTGACCCTGATCCAAATATGGCCATTGGTGGTGAAGCCTCTTTATCTAAGAAATCCACGGTCCAGGTTTTGATGCATGCTCTAAAGATATTCTGAAAACAACTGAAATGATTGTTGTAATTGGGGTATAGTTGAAGATTTGATCCGATAGAGAACACTACATTAGTGGTGCAACTCTTATGAGCAAAGATGAGAGAGTTGGGGTTGGTGCGACCGTGGAAACGTGAATCCTTTTGTTTTCATTTTGAATTGTTTTGTTGCTGAAATACGTTAACAGGGAAAAAAGAGGTCTTCGTGAAAAACCTAATCTTGGAGGCGAGGCTTGGTTAAGTGGCTTGATATTTCATTTGGTCATGATGCAAATAATCAAAGATTCAATCCAATTAGTCAGAAAATTTGAGTAATGAGCTGTTTGGCTTTTCTCTTCTTTTTTTAAATTCTGTAACTGGATATGAGTGGTAGTTCAAAATCGTTAGTTGAGTTTGGATATGTAATGTCTAAATGGACGTATACCTACCCGTCGCTATCGGTATGGTCATGAAACATACCAAATAGGAGAGGCGGCGTGAAAGAACTCCAATTTTGAAGGCTAGAAAAACTAAGCGGAAAGTGGTTTTTTAAAAGTTACGTTTTTTAATTATTTTTTTTTATGTTTGTTTGTTATTAAAAAAATTGATCAATAAAAAATAATTTTTAGTTAAAAAAAATTGATTTGGTTTTTAAAAGTGTTTTTATTTTTATTTTGGGTAGAAAATATTTTTTAAAAATTGTGAAAAATTTTAAAATGTTATGTTATTTGTTAATTATATTAAATTTGATCTTTTAATTTTTTATTGTTATATATTTTATTTTGAATTTTTTTTTAATTTTATCTCTTAGAATTTGATTTAATTTAATTTTTATATCAATTTTGATCCTTATTTTTATGATTGTTATTTGTTTTTTTATTTTCATTAATTGAAATTATTTAATATTTATCTATCAGATTTGGTTTTTATTATTATTATTTATTTTATTTGAAATAATTTATGAAATTATAATTTTTTTTTATTTCATCATTTTCAATTTTTTTATCAATTAGATTTGATTTTTATTATTTTGATTATTATTTATTTTATTCGAGATAATTTATGAAATTAGATTATTTTTTTTTAATTTTTTTTTCATTTAATTTTTTATTAATTTATAAGATTTATTTCTTATTATTTTAATAAACTTGAAAAAAATTATTAACAATTTATTTTTTAGTTTATTTTTCATGATATATTTAAACACTAAAAAGTGTTTTTTAATTTATTTTTTATGATATTATTAAATATTAAAAAATATTTTTTTTTAATTTTTAAATGACTTAAAAAAAATTAATTTTCAGCAACAAAACGGCTAAACATATTGTGATTTCACCATTTCGTTTTCAGTTTCCCAGACTATGGTCCGCCGACATGCGTTGACAACTCACCATCCTGTCCTCCCGTCCGCTGGGAGCCAGAAAGCTTTCCAGACA
>Ga0307517_10005811_pt1 | contig 18449 bp, 21 predicted proteins | sample 23_EM_MG_FD_194515 | JGI IMG/M metagenome (GOLD analysis project Ga0307517, IMG submission 194515) | Populus trichocarpa ectomycorrhiza microbial communities from riparian zone in the Pacific Northwest, United States - 23_EM | ecosystem: Host-associated > Plants > Roots > Unclassified | place... | reverse complement strand
GGGTTGGGCGCCCAACCCGGCAACCTATATAGATAGGAACAAACCGAGTAATCAATAGACGAAAAATAAATTATGTAAAACGTGCACCCTTCCTCTCATCTTGTACACCCCTTACCACTGTTGCCGGTACTGTTGGCGTTGATGCCGCAACTCGGTCCTGTGTTGAGTGGTGCAGTGGTGGTGGTGGCAAAGAAAGATGGGCGTTGTTGGCGGTTGCGTCAAAAATGGCAAGTTCCCTCGTTGTATTGGAGGTGCTAGGGAGTAGGTCAGTATGGAGTGACAACACGATGAGAAGGTTGCGTTCCCCCTGTGTCGCGTTGAAATCTGGGTGTCAAAACTAAAATGTGTGAGCGTACCTTGCCGCCCTCTCAGTGCTGTGGTTCTTCTCGTCCTCGTGGGGTTTAAAATCTATCTGAAATGGGGGGTTAGTCAGTATGTACGATGAGAATGATAGAAAATGTGAGCTTACCTGTACCCCTGCCCTCTCATTGACGTTGGCTTGTACACTCGCCTTCTCATCGTCGTCACCAACGTCGTGCCACTTCGTGTTGATGGAAACAGCATGACAAGGAGGGCACACACCCTCCTCGTCATTCTTAAGTGAGGGGTGGTCAGTAGATAACACAAAAATAATAAAATGCGAGCGAACCTTATGTACCCGCCCTCTCGTCGTTGTTGACGCCAGATGGAAGCATGACGAGGAGGTTATGTGGCCTCTTTGTCGTTCTGAAGTGGGGGTTAGTTAATATGTACGATGATGATGAAAGGAATGCGAGCGTACCTTGTACGCCCGCCCACTTGTAGCCTCTCCTCGTTCTTCCATCCACGACACCAAAACCCAATCACGAGACATCTTCCATCTATGTGTTATTGCCATTGACCGCCGTGCACGCAATGCGCGAAGCCATGCGACATTCTACAGCAATTAGTCACTCATTATAATTAATTTAGACAAAGAGAGGGGAGGATACCTCGCACAATGGCTCAAGCAACACGGTGAGAGTCCGGTCAGCCAGAAGACAAGGGGGCTCGAGGAATCGTTGGCCTATCCTCCAAAATCTTGACACGGGTTCCGACCGTACATTCCTCACGCTTGAGGGCCTAAGGGCCTGGTCTTTGAGATCGGTTTTGTGGTCATCCTTCTTGGAGGGACGGAGGCGATCCAAGTCGGCCTTCTGTTTAATCGATCAGGTTGGGATCCCAAGGAAAACTAGAAACTTACTGCCACGGTGTTATTCTGGATGAACATATGTACTGTCATAGACATTCACGTTCTCGATGTGCTCAAACAAAGGCGCGTGATGAGACGTAAATGTTGTATAGTCGCACTCCAGCCATGCGAAGCCTCCGTTCAAGGACTTATGGCTGTCGGAGAGGAGAATGGAGTGAGGATACTGTTGGCTCTGCACTTTTGGTGTTTTGTCCTCAGCAGCCAGAATAGTGAGCGCCGGATGGTAAAGAGCCTGGGCCTGAAGCCTTGAAGCTTGAAGGTGTTCTCCACTGCTGTTTGCGATGCCCAAGAATTTGTTGAGGCACATCCATAAACGGAGCCGCTGCCAGTGTTATGATGCCAAGCCTTTTCCTGCACCAACTCCCGAGACGATGCTCCAGCAGACTCCAAATATTCATCCTAGGATGGACCGTCTACGCTAAAGGCAAACTCGAGCAACCTTACTACCAACACTCGACTCCTTGCAAACGATCTAACCTTCATCGGCTCTGTAGCTTCCATTCCCTCTACAAGAAATCGTCAGTCACCATTGACGGAAAAAAGTTTCTAGACAACAACAACTCTGGATCTGCCGCTTCCTACGGCGCATTATTTTCTCCAAAATCCACCTCTCTGACAATCTGTGTCGTTTCATTGTGGTGGAAGCTTGTCGAGCGGCGATTTTTGATAGACTTTCCAGGTGTATGGTCCCATTCTTGGTTCTTGGGGCAATAAAGACGGAGGATTGCTCGTGCGAGACTTCAGAAGTTTGATTTTAGGTACGAAGCTTTCCTTTTGCTTTTCATATCACATTTCTTACTTTCATTTGGTAGATGAAGCAACGATCTGGATCCTCATCGACTTCCTTTGCAGATGGCATATGAACAAGCCGACAAGCCTGGTCACCCATGAACTCTACCAGATCGAACTACAGGATTCTGTCGAGTTGCTCAAGGTAGCTTAGTCGAGCTGCGAGAACGATCGTCTGCGCCAACTGTTTCACCTTTTTGAAGCACGGAAGTATTGCCCATGTTTGGAATTTGGAATGTTCGACGCCGTCGCCGAACTCACCAAGCCTTCCTCATGCGATCCCCCACCTCCCATTTTCGAACAACGAAACCGTCTCCGAACTCGCGTACATCCCGGAATGACCAAGAAAAGAGACAACTTGACCTCTCGGTCGACTCGTACGCGACTAGACCACCGTTACCGCCTCTCCAACTTTATCCACGTTGACCTTCAACGATGTCCCAAATACGCCGATGGTGGTTGATTCGTTTTCAGTCGGTGGTAAGGGTGATGTTTTGGTGGTTTCGACAAAGTTAAGGAGGTTTAGTGTGCCTGGACCGACGACTCCGACGAGTGTGACGTTTACAGTTGTGGATCGCGGTTGGGAAGTGTATGATTCGAAAAGGGGTTATGATGGTGATGATGAAGCGTAGTGGAAGAGGGATAGGGAGGAAGATGAGAGTTTGAAATGGAGAAGAAGGCGATCGCGAGGAGTGGAGTGTGGTTCATGAGAAGTGGGGAAAGATAAGTAGAGGGACCGCAGTGAACTTCAAGGCGATCAGTGAGGCTGACAGAAACATGAACCCCACGACAACGTCATCATCAACCACTACCACACAAGGTCTACCTTCGTTCTTCCGTACGACTCTCTGAACCTTGCCGACTATCCCTTCTTCGTATCTGCACTGATGGTGTGCACACTCTTGGGTCTCATGACCCCTGTCTTCTCCTACCTCCGAAGTATCCGAAGGAGGGACCAACACCAAACTCATCAACCGTTTCGGAGGATCCTCTTGGCTATCTGTGCTTTCGACTGACTTTTTCTGGGTGGTAAACATGCGATTATGGAGATTGTGAGCACGAGATGGGTGATCAAGAGTGCGTTGGAGAGGGTGTTGGCGCAAGACTTGGTTTGATGGCCATTTCCTGTCGTCGCCATCGTCATGGCCCTCCAATCCCAATTCTCATCCATCTCCGAAGCAAAGGTATCTACTATGAATCCCTCAACGGCGTAACCCTACTAGCCATGGGCGGGACCGGGTTCAAGAAGGTGTACGAGAGCTGATTTGAGAAGAGTGGATGGGATGGTGAAGGCGGGAGGGAGGGTGTGTGCGGTGTTAAAGGAGTGCTTGGGTGGTTAAGGATGGTGGAGGTGCCGCTTACAATCCCTAGCTCACCTTTGTCGCAGTACCAGCGCTTTCGGGAGTACTCCAATTTTCCTGTCGTCCTCATCTTTGCACCACCTCTGCAAGTCGATTCGAAATTTCCGTTACCGTTTTTGTAGGATCCGTCTACGCGACCGAGCTGCTTGTGCTCGACCTCTCCTCAGGGCTTCACGCCTCCGACAACACTATCTGCGTGGCCCATACCATCAAGGCTTCGGCACACTGTCGGGTACATTCCTGAAAATATTATGCTGGTGTCGACAACTTCGTTCCTCGTAAACTTTCTTGTCTCTATCCGAGACCGCGAGATGCTGCAACAGAACAAGGTCCTCAAGGTCATTTGCTGGAACCTCATCGACGAGATTGCAGAAGACAAAGACAAGACAACTTCAACGAGTCCTACTACATCGCTTGGAATTCACGAGGACGCCCAGAACTGCAATCGACTTGCTGAACATTTACCCTTCTATTCAATCAGGTCTCTCGATGACGTGACCTCACTAAAAGGTATGTTTAAATATGTTCACGTCGTTTGATATTATAATCCTAACGTACTATATCATGCAAGCCCGAACACCACAAGAATATCTATTACCTCACTGGTGAATCTCGCTTCGCCACCAAAGACTCGCCCTTTATCGGAGTACTCAAGATAAGGCTTCGAAGTCGCAGATCGATCACTCCCACTGAAAGTTTCGGACTCCAAGCACCTCCATTACAGACACGTTCTACCTGAACAGGGCACAAGAACTCATCTCCAGCTCTTCTGATGCTCTTGATAAATTTGATAATCTTCTTTGACCGACCCCATTGCCCGAGTCGAGGGCAAGGGGGTTTTCATCCGACAAAACATTTTCGGTGCTGGTATGACCATGAGCTTGAGGCCTTGAGGTTTCATCGAACACAGCCGTCAATCAGCGCAACTCTAGGATGGGCTAGTCCTTCCTCTCCCATGAGCACATCTTCCTCCCGCCCGTCGCCCTCCACCACAACAAGCCCCTCCGACCAGCTGTCCGCATCCCCCACTGCCCCACGCCTTAACACTCTGGTTGCCCGAATTGCCCTCGATTCGGCAACGAATAGTGTTAGGAACTCTCCAAAAGATCCAGAGCCTCCGCTCTCCGGGTTCACCATGAAGATACAGTGATGACCGACTCTGACACCTCCAGCGTCAAATTGACCGCTTCCGAACCCGTTACAGTCATTTCAGCTCCTACACCTCAAGCGCCATCTCAACCGCTTCACTTTTCAACGACTCCTTCGGTCCTTCCGCTTTGCTTTACACAGCTCCCACTTTAACGAATACTATGACCTACGGCGAAGGCTACGCTCCCTCTGGTTCCTCTGACGACCAACTATAGAGGTCCCTCTTGATGAGATCCTCTTCGATGATGACTGTTCCGGCGACAGTAACTGGGCTTCCGCCATCAATATCCTTTGCGGTGCTGCAACTGCTATCGACATCACTCCTCTTCCAACGACTCAGATCCCAATACCTCCGTCGAAATCGCACACGAAATCGCCTCTTCTTCCAGTTCAGAGACTGTGCCTGCTGCAGGCCAGCAACAAGAGCAAGACATCATCATGCTTCCCGTCGACTCGTCCCACAATTCCGACTTCGTACAACATTCTGTTTCCAATACTCCTCCCCTTCCCGTCGAACAGCATTTTTTTTTTTTTTTTTTTTTTTTTTTTTTTGAGTCGATTTATAGTCCTGGGGGGCTAGGCCCCATATTAGACTTTACAGGTTGTGTACGCTACTCTTAGGCCCAGGTGCCCATTGTCCCTTCCTCCCTGGTTACCCTCGGCATCCTTCGAGGCGCGCCCCGAGCGCTCGCTCCCCACCAGGACCCAATCGGGGAATGCCCTCCTGTTTGAGAGTACACCAATAGGATTTTGTCGACGTGGCGTAACTTGCTGACTTTTTGTGACTGCCGTTCTGAGAATGATGTCTTCTTGGGGAACCGAAAGCTCGAAACGAGGGCACGACTGCCGGATTACACTGTTGATATTAGGATTTCTGTGTGGGGTGCTTGTTTTGACAAGGGTTGCAGTAATGTTGGGTGGATGCCAGGCTGAGTGTTGTGCGTTGGTGGGGGTGGGAGATAAGGAGATATTTCTGTTGGTGTTAGTAATTTACGGTGTAACTAACCTGCCCGTTTTGACTATGTATTTTGCAAGTGCTTTCATACGCTTCGATTGTGCCATTATATTGCGAAGGTCGAGGTTGTTGTGTCCAATGGCCCTTGCTAGATCCCTTCTTTGTCTCGTGTATGCTGTGCATTCGAAAAGGAAGTGTGATATTGTCTCCTCCTGGACTTCGTCCTCTGCGTTGCACTTTTGGCAGATGCTTGTGTCCGATTTGTTGATTCTGTGAAGAAAAACGTTAACTGGGAAGTGACCGCTACGTATCTGGAAGATCAGGCTGGATTGATGACGTGTCATTTTGCTCTGCTGCTTGCGAAACCTGTTGAAGGGGAAGGAGGTGTCTATTCGTTGCATACGACGTCGTCTTGGGGAGTCCTCCCATGATATTGTCCACTGTTTCAGCAGTCTGTCGTGTTGGGCTTGCTTTTCTGCTGCCGCGCTGGTGGGTAGTAGCGTGGTTCTGAGAAATGGCGGTAGGTCTTCAACGCGACTTCCACGTCCTGCTTCTCATCCAATATGCCCAGTTCATCAGACACTCAACGTTCGTCCTCCGTTTCTGGCTCTTCATCTGCAGGAGCAGATAACGAGTCAGTTTCAAACCAAGCCTTCTCGGACGACGAAGATGACCACGATCCGAGTCACTCTCCTGCGCCTTCTACCGCCAGAAGCATGGTTGGATGTCGTGCCTATATTATATATCATCTAATGTCATTATTTCTTTGTTATTGCTATAACCCAACAAGAAAAGAGAAGGGTAAACTCAAACGAGAGGTACATTATTATTGTCACTCGTTGAATAACTCGTTCGCCGCACAAGGTCCAGGCGCTCTTCCCTTTCCCTCGCTCTGCGCCCCTCCCTACCCCAAAAGAGGATGAGTTGGAATGAGATTGCGGTGCAGAGGGTGCCTGTAAGCCGTCGGCCGCAATGATCAAGGACGGGACGAGCTGTGTATGGCGCGACAAATTTTGTGGCTGTCGAGGAGGAAGTCGGAGGACCTGGATGTGATGGATGAGCGCTGAGCGGCAACGATTTCTTCGACTTTCACATGGAAAGACATTGAATACGAACTTTGGAAAGCGGATAGAACATATATCGGAGCAATAAATTACAGCTCGATCTTTAAACTTCAATCCTCTGCTTAATCTCTCCTTGAGCCAGTGTCAACCTCGTTGTTGCTATATCTCCAGCCTCCGGATCTCCGTCCCCTAACTTCGTGGAGGTTGGATTCACAAACGCGATTTCATGAGGGAGCCCTTGAACATGTAAGGCCCTGTCGATTACGGAGCTGGTAATCGACTGATCCCGGTAGAACCCAAGGCGCAAGTTTCGATACACGTGCGACGACATATTGTTTAACAGGACGAAGAAAGGAAAAGCAATGGCGCATGCAGAGATGGGTGATTTGGGTACGTAGACCAACCCACAAACCAAAAGGTTCAAAATAAGGATTGCCCTACATGATAAGAACGGTTCTTGGTATTAAGGACGCAATAAAAAGACAGCACATAAAAGCTCACAAATAGTAAGCCTGCCCATCCCGCAAAATGGACTTTGAAAATGCAGGCAGGTACCTGCCAAAGACCATAACTCTTATGCCGTTCTTCACGCTGACATCAGAGTGTGAATTCCTCATAAATGCCCATGACGTGGCGATGAAGATGAGACTGTCGTAAACGAAAACGGACGACGATGTTAACGCATTGACTAGCTGCGTTCTCGTGATGGAGCAATACTGCGAGGTGCCCATCTTCATACCAACTGTATACATCGGCGCTACAATATAACAACCGAGCACAAAGAGCCATATTGTGGAAAAGAAAGCGATGATATATTTGTTGTTGCCGTAGAGAGCGGAAACGCGCTGGAGGAAGGGTAGAACAGATAAAGTGACGGAAATTGGAGACAAGATGGTGATTTGGTGAGCTAAATCACAGTTACCGACTGGAGTGGCTGATAAGAGATTTTAGCACGCGTCGATTGATTCTCGCTGAACAATGGGCTGACGAACTTAGAATAATAACGATCCCTAACAAATGTGCAAGAGAGGTTACTCTGAGGTCTCGATCAGATAAGTAGGATACCGATGCACCGTGACTCACCTTGCGATTAAGTATATTATAAACGAAAGGTTAATCCCAAATTTTACTGCCAGACTATAATCCTGGGCGACATGCAGGAGGATATCCCACAAGAGAACCTGCCGTTGTATCAATCAACAATTAATTCGATATCAAAGAAACCTGGCAAAGCTTACGGCTAAGGACCCGACAGCTGCATATATCTCATGCGTCATGTTCGTTGCCAATGATGGCGGTACAAACGCCATGGGTGTGTAGGGATTGGGCAAAGTAATGGTAGTATTGCTGGCTGCCATAGTGTCGTGGGGCTGAAGCTCTGAAGGAGAGAACTTGAAGGACCCGAGGTATAAAGGTCATTTTATTGAGCAAGTCAGTCAGTTCCCGAGCGTCAATGCCATGTAAATCATAACATCATGATCACGGAGAGTTCCGTCAACAATGAAACGCGGTCAAGTCCGAGGATAAGGATCTATTCTGTTCGACCCCAATTGTCTTTGGGGATTACGAATAAATTTCAAATTTCAGAATGATTGTTCCGTAGGACAACGCAATCCATTGAATCCAGAACCGAATCGATCGTTCCTCCACATGGTCCCAAACATAGGGTTGCCCACTTACAGGCAGATGGGTTCTTCAACATACTTACTGAATTGCATCCTGTGTAAAAGAACAGCATGCCCTCTAATGAACAGAACCCACGAGGGTGCCTGGATAACGGCAGTAAACACAATAAATTTAAGGTATTTTGGAACGCAAAGCTTACCAGTCGCGGAAAATAAGCTCCAAATGGCACCCAAGATCGCCAATTTGGGTGGACAATACCTGTAGATCTTCAAACGCTGGAACGCTACGCGCGGAAGTAGAACGCATACCTCTCCTGTGCCGCCTTTACGAATCCAGCCCAGAAAAGCCATTGGGCCACGAACGACCCAAATATTATCCCTGCACTGAAAATAGACTCAATTTCCCTGATTTCTTCTGCTGTCAGCCTTCGTGGCTCTGCCTTGGTAGTATCGCCTTGCTTCCTATCGAGGATGCGACGTAACCATTGAGGCGCCCTCCCCGATGGACCATTAACATATCTTTGGAATGGACCAGCAACCGCGTTTCCACTTGCAGTCGCAACGTTCTGGAGTCCCTCCATCATCTTTCGTGCATTTGCAATCACATCGCCGAGCCCCACAATGCATACGACGCTTGCGAAGAGAGTAAAGACAAACACGATCAGCCACAGGAGTGCCCCCGCATACATGATATGTGCATCTGCACCTCTTGGATAAGGGTCAAGATGCCCAATGTAGTAGAACCGCTTCTCCCGCCCGTAGTTCGCCGATATGCCAAAGTACACGGCTCCAAGAACTTGGAGAATGGCCTCACTCGTGATCGCTGAAGCCGCGCAACTGAAGTATATCCCCTCTTCCGCTTGAATGGCTGCGAGAAATACTGCTAGCCAGGCGAGACGTGGACGTGTGCACCACAGTAACGCTAAAGCTCCGATCGGGATGTTCTCATAACCTGGGGTGGAACGGATCACATATGCATTCACTAGATTAGCGAACACGTTCAGAACGGCGGATAACACCCCCATAAGTGGCCACCCACGCGACCCGAGTTTACCAAAAAACCCGAGCGTGAGCTTGTTGACGACAGTACGACGACCAAGTATTGGAACGAGTATAGCCGAAATGATGTTGACGGCAGCAAAAACACCTAGCTTTTCAGATGTCGATGTGTTGCAAGCACCCGGTCCAGAAGGTGGGACGGATAAGTACGGTTTCGATGACGTTATTGGGTCTGTGACTTGGATTCCGATCGTGGCAAGTGTCGCCTGTTGCTCAAGTGCCTGTACCGTCCAGTTCCACGGAAAAAGTGCAGGAATCCATTGAGATACCCACACCAGTTCCTTAGCTACGGTCATGTCTCTCCAGCTCTCCCTACCATACGCCTCATCTCCGCAAGTGCTATTAACCCAACCAAATAGTTTGCGAGGGTCGTTTCCGAACGTACATGCTCCTCGACATCCGTCGACATTTACCAGCGCGGCGCAAAATTTGGTGGTGTTGAAAAGCGATTTGGTGATAGACGACGATCGAAAACTAGCAACAAGTCCTGGGCAAGCGTCACTACAAGAAGGGCGATTGCCGATCGAATCCAGAGTTGCTAGTCTTCGGTAAACTTCTTCTCGCCGGGATGTTGACTCATTCCAAAGGGTCTGCTCTTCTGGCGTGAGATTGCACATAGTGTTCACCCACGAGACAAGCATTTCCGGTTCGCGTGGCAATATACACTGATCGGTTGAACATGGTGAGGATCCTACAAGTGAACAGAATTTAGACATGCGGACAAAGGCAGCTGTCTGCATGCAAGATCCGATGAATGTCGTTGTACACCAGTTTTCGATCGAGGAATTCAATGCAACTTGAAGGCCACAATCAGTAACACAAACTATGGCGAGTCATGAGCAACCTTGAAACACAGGACACAGTGTGAACAACCACTTACATGGCCACCGCTTGAAATTTGATTTATATATAAGGCCAGCTGACTCGTCGGCAGTAGGGATACGTGTGGGATCTCCTTGAGCTCCTGAATGGTTTACAACGGATAAGAAGACGGCACAGAGAAAGATCCACAGTCTGGTGCTACGTCTTTCAAGGAACTTCAGAAACAAGATCATGACTGATAATCGAGGGTCCCCCAAGAACAAGCCAGTTTTATTTGACAGCAGGCACCCAAGGAACCAGAGAAAACAACTTCTCTCTCATCACTTGACGCACGCGACCTAATTTGGATTCTGGTCTGATTCTACTCGCAAATGGTAAATCGGTTCTCCAGTATGTTAACTTAAAGAAGACCCACCGCATCTGTCCAGATCTCTAGATCTCTTGTGTTGATTTCCCCTGAACTAACTTATGTTTAACTTCTGAGTCCTTCTCCATGTGGAGAACAGCATTTCTCCGAGAAATGATTGATTAGAGGATGTCGTAAAACCTGGGATCATGTCGATATCAGCGCCCAACAACGGTACCACGTACGCGTACAAACAAAATCGAGTCATGCCCCACATTGTCTGCTGCGGGCGCTTAGGATCAATTCGGCCACTAGGAAAATCGAAACGGTCATGAATCTGGGACCTGAAACGCCCCTATCACGATGACATCCTGATACAGTGCACGAAAGCTTTGAAGGCATCAAAACATTGCATAACAGTAAAACGGTTGGTAAGTGGGACTAGGCCTTCATCAAGGTAGGAGAGGGGATTAGGGACTGGTGGAATGCACCTCTGCACTGTCGTCTTCTCGGGTGGGTGGGTACCAGTTTGAACATGTCGGACCAGCTCTGTGGTGACGGGGATGCGATAGAAAGTAGGCACAACACCAACCATGGTGATCCAGGGAATTACTTGAGAGTTCAGCATGCCAAGGTCGGCTGACTTGCGGCGTAGGTTATTCTGGTAGAAGGCTGCGATGGCCCCCGCGACAAGCTTTGGCTCGGGATCTGTGCGGTTGGTACCTCGCTAGAGTGCGCATTAAGAAAAATCAATTTTAAAAAAGAACAACAAACCTTATCCTCATGCACAAGAAGAAGATATTGCAAAGACCACTGCACCGCACATGACGAAGGACAACTCCTTTCGATTGTGTATAACCCTGTCTGGCTCGTCGTAGTTGAACATGCTCAAGATAAACGCAGCAAAGTCGGCAACTGAAGACTCTTCTCCTTTTACAGCATCCCTCATATAATGAAAAAACAATCGATCACACTTGGGCAACATCCCCTGGGGTCGAGCTTCGTTTGTAAGAATCACGGACGATACATTCGGAGCAGGTAGTCGTGTGATATTAAAGAAAGCAGCAGAATCGGCTGTGTCGACTTGGATGTTGAATACAGACAACTCGTTGTCTGTCCAATCACTACCAGATTTTGCGTTTAGAATGAAGTTCGCCATGAGATTGTCGTCTATCCGAAGGCGTGAATTAAAATTCAAACTCAGCAGATTTAGATATTTGACCCGGCACTCCTGTCACGAGTCATTGACATTATGTTAGGTAGATTTAAAAGCATGTTCTCAGCGCCGCCATTCGATCCCGCTGTCTTTCGTGCTGCTAATCCTGCAGGTATGCCTCAAATGACTCACATTTAATCATTCTAACTTGTCCTACTACTACTAAGAGCCAAAGCAATTTGCAACTTTTGCTGCAGGATGTTTCTGGGGCGTCGAACACATATTCCTCAAACATTATCCACCCTCGCAAAACAAGGGTATCTTGTCCACCCAAGTAGGATACACAGGTGGCAATCGTCTCGTTATAAATCCAACGTACTCTCTCGTCTGCGACGGCGCAACTGATCACGCAGAAGCCGTTCGCATAGAGTTTGATCCCTCCAAAATTTCGTACGCAGAGTTGGTCGGTATGTCCGCCTTTTTGTCATGCTTCGAACGCCACGCATATCTTTTTGTCATTCAGAGTTTTTCTACCGTATCCACGATCCTACGACCTTGAATCTCCAAGGACGGGACAAAGGCACACGTGAATATTTTATTCAACCCTGTTTCCTGTGCTCAGTGCTCCCACTACTCTAATGCATTTTTCCCAGAGTACCGCTCCGCTATATTTACTCACTCCGATGATCAAGAAACTATCGCAAAGCGAGTGACACAGGAAATTCAAGCACAGTATTTCACTCCTAAAGGTCAGCACTTTGTGCCTCGGATGTACTTCTTAACAACTCTGCATTATTTCAGGAGAGACCATCGTTACTGAAATAGTCACTGCTACTCAATGGTGGAATGCCGAAGATTATCATCAGCTCTATCTATTCAAGAATCCGTCTGGATATCAGTGCCCGACGCACAAGTTACATTGGTAATCCAATCACGTCTTAACTATTGTCTGTATCCAATAAATTCAATTCTCTCTTATGTAATGCAAAGCAAGTTTGAATAAACCCCTCTCGAAGGTTCCAGTTCTGAATCTGGATGCCATGAAATTATCAACAAAGCCTCTCCTCCCTCCTCATCTCACTCTCCATAATGGCCTTGATCATCTCTCCTCCAACTCGATTAGCCTCTTCAAATCTACCCTCAAAAAACTTTCTCGTTTCCTCAAACCGCCTTCGATAAACATCAAAATCTCCTAAACTGACGCATTGGCTCCACCCCCTTGCAGCAACGACAAACTCAAGGTCATCGGATCGATGCCACGTGTCGAATAAGGCTGACTGGATTGCGGATGAAAGGACAGTCGGAGAAAGGAATAGATATTCGGCTACACCTAGAAACAAACGAAATATGGGGGTTGCGGCAAGAGAAAGGTGGGTGTAAGGATTGATGGATAGGTGAGCCCAGCTATCGACCATTGCTAAGAGGGAAAGATGCGAATTGGGACGGTATTTCGGTGGGACATTTACGGGATTTGAATCATCAGGAGTGGTGACATCAACCTGGGGTCTTCTGCCCAGACTAAACCGATCGAGGATGTCCTCGGACAGCAAGATGGGTCTCCTTTTCCTCTGGACGCTGGCCTCACTACTGTCCAGCATATCGCCGAAAACAACTTGTCTCGCCCACTCGACACGCGCCTTGAACTTATATTTCTCTTCATCTCCTCCATTGCCGCCTTCTAGCATCAGCTTGAACAACTCGGTTACGCTCGCAGCGAACCTGTTAATTTGTATTCGTGCATCTGGGTTAAGGATGGCGAGACCAGCATAAACGTGCCATGCATTGGAATATATGCGCAGCGTGATGTTGACCTTGGCAGTCTCTATCCCTCCTACATAAAGTCCTTGTTCCCAAGGATATCGTTGGGATGAGAACCAAGCTGTTCCCATACTGAAAATCGGTCAGAAAACCGGCACAAGTTAAGAGAAGTCATGCTACCTGAGAAATGCGGCGTGTGTTACGGCTTGTGTGTTTGCTGTAACACGGTCGTGCTCATCATAGGATAAGTGGACATGACGAGAGCCGAGTGGTCGAAGAATGTTCTCGACCAGCTTGACAGCATCACCGGAGGCCCTATGCTTGATTATGACCTGAAAAACGTTGTTACTACGGTATCTCCTTGCAAGAGGGTAATTGTTACCAAGGGTTGTCCATCTGGACTCACGGTAGGACCGTGGAGAGAATGGCAAGAAACAATATGGACATCCTGCGGAAGATGTTTTTCAAAAGCGGCCTTTTCTGGCGATTTCACAGATGTTTGACCAGCAACAATCGCATGCACTTTGGTAGCTAAGAGCCGCAATCAGGATGAAGCCGTTTTTCAGAAAAGTCTGCGTACATGGTCCATATTCCGCAACAACTCGCTCGATGAATTCTGCTTCGACAGAATAAATGATAAAGTCTGACGATCGCGAAACTGCATGCCCATCTCGCATGGGGTAGATGTTTGGACTATCTGTAACTTTCTTCAGATGGATGTCGATGACACAAGGACGAACATGCCTGCGAAGTCCACCTCTAATTGATCCAATTTTTCAGGTAGATCACAAACATGGATTCTGATTAGAGGGAAACTCAGAGCTATATAAATGAAATGTATGTCTGAACACACCTACTCCATCCCGCCTGACCTAGATATCTCGCGTACATTCGGCCCATGGCACCCATTCCAATGAACCCAATTGTAGGCTGTATTTCAGACGGCAAGGAAGGCAAAGCATCAGGAGTGACATTAATGGGCAGAGATGCGTAATATTCGGCCACAATTGGAGAAGGATTGGACATTGTCCGGGTTTGAGTATGTAGTCGAATCGTCAATTAATGGCAATCACGGCCCGACCGGCCCCTGCCTTGCCAGCAACACAGGAATTACGGCAGTGCATCTTTTCTACTCTACTACTTTATTCGAAGATCCATTTGTGGTCACAAAAATGCTCTCCTTATTTACGCTTCCGTTAAGGCCGACAGTTGCATGCATTTTATTGGGTTTTTTGACTATTCAGACCTCCTGTACGTGGCAGAATTACTTCCTCAACATGAAATTGAGCCCTTTTTCACAGGTTATTTTATTATAAATGAGCCCGCCGCTCAACGAGAATGGATAAACAATGCTCCCAACCTGGTATCCTGGTCGAAGGGCCTTCTTGATGGTATCGAAGGTTTTGATGTTGAATTGGCGAGAATGAGTACAGATGGTCTTACGCTAGTGGCGAGAAATGGTTAGTCGTAATCCTACTCCAGCTGGCCTATGGTGACACCCTTACTTTCAAATGATCTTTCCAACAGTACCAGCGAAACCTCCTCAGCTCAACATCATGATTCAGAATGCCCCAGCAGGGGACGATTACTTCCTTATTTTCCTCAATTCGACACATGGGATCATGCACGCAACCTCCCATCGCTTCTCTGTCCTTGCCGCAAATGTTTCGCCTTCTTCAAGCCCACCTTCACCAGCGGCTAACGTCCCAACCATCACTATTAATGGGTCGCCGAACCCAACACAACAATTTGCAACCACCTTTCCCGCTTTGGCGAGCAACGCTTGGAAGACTTCAGTCGGAGTTGGTGCCCCGCAGGTGCTCGCCGTTGTGATGACCATGGTCGGCTGCGTGTTTGGTGCCATGTGGATAGTCACTGGATAGATTTGAAGTATTCCCTTTTCACTTAGATATCTTGCGCAGAGAATTCTAATACACTTTCGTTTTGCATACTCATTTCTGTTACTGGACTCATCTCTGCTTTTTCGTACACTGTCCATGTAACTTATAATTTCGTAGTGGTACACTAAGCAGAACAATGTACAATGACCGCCATCAGAATGTCCACAAAGCCCGTCCCTTTCAGAAGGTAACAAGGTAAGGTGCCGAACGGGCGCTGTCAATGCTAGCCACAGCAACATCCAAAGGAGAGGTATGCGGGGTCGCTCAGAGCGTTACACCGTGTTCATCGTCATCAGCGGTGTTGATTGTGGAAGAATCAAAGAGAATTTTTGAACTACGACACTAGGTTATATGTGAACCCACGATCATGTGTCGATTTCCAATTTTCTAGAATGATCTTGTTTCAATCAAATGATTTAAAGTTACAAAGTACAAAAAAAATACAACGTAGTATGTAGAGCGTTGAAATGAAAATGGGCTGGTATCGAAATTGTAAGATATGATACAAATATGAGATGGTCTGTATACAATGAGGAAGATACGCGTGAAAATGATATTCGTGACTGCCATTGATATTGAAATACTCTGACAACTCCTCTAAACCGAAGAATTCCAAGAATAAGTGGGGTGTTGAGGGACCGGGGCCGATTTTTCAGGGACAGTAATCGTTGCCTAATCAATATGTTTTAAATGTGATACTTTCCTTGCTTTTGAAAATTCTGACCTCCCCTGACAAATCAGATTTCGGTCCAAATAGAGATGCACTCGAGTTTGTGATTATTTTCAACGACTGATGCCATGAAGTACTCGGCGTGGTGTTAAAGAATTCCGATACTCCCTTGTTCGTCCGCTCTCTCGAGTTCAACATGGCGAGGAACGATCCTGTGTAAACTTCATAAAGCCATCGATATCAGTATCAGTATTAAGACTTTCGAAAAAAAGGCTCACGCTTGGTGACAAGAAATGCGAGAGAGAGGCATATGTACGTGTTTGGCATCAGGATATACTACAAAGAAGCTATCAGCAAGTAGGAAATAACTTGAAACCGCGATGGTACACACCGAAAACAGAGCCGCAAGCGAGCAAGCACTAAAGTGACGATAGGGTAAGATGAAGGTTGCAAGGATTGAATGCAACAGGCACCTTGTAAATAGACCAGAGCTAATCATGTACTGAATGACCTTTGAAATCTTCGAGTTAAGTTTCATAATATCACCCTTGCTCTTGCGTAGATAGTGACACATGGCAGCAGCGATTACGAAGTCAATGGAAGTTGAAGTACCCAAAGCGGCGTATACTGTCCACTATAAAATACTTAAGTATGCGGTGCAGACAATGAAACATGCAGAGAACTAACCGCTGACTCTTCCACCTCCGTAAATGTCTGCGACTTAAAACTGCAAAATTCAGGATGGAGAATTGTCACAAACCAACGTGCTACAACTCACATTACATATGCAAGGACAAAGCCCACAGCTAGAGAACAGCTCAGCTCAGTGGATGTCTTCTGACAGATTGAATGAGTACATACCGGCACCGCCGCAAACGACCAAAACGACAAGGTATCCCAATATTCCCCTATGATAGCCGCAAACTGTTTTATTCCATAAGTAACTGAGCGTTTCTACGCCAAGGGAATAACTAACGTATCCACACACGATGGGCGTACAATCTGATTTAGTCATATTAACATTTCTCGAAGACAATCAAAATTTTGAACGCACGAGTGCACGAGAAGGACGATCACAACGTGGATGATGGCCTGTAGCTGCTCCATTGGTGGCAATGAGCGATGGGAATCGACAATTACAAATTGGTTACCTTCAGCGACAGAGGTATGGATTGCAGCGCCAGAGGATTTCCATACTCGGTCACATTGTAGAAGTAAATTGCATGAACGACTAAAACGAGGTGTAAAGTATCCAGCATCCTAAATCAATAGATAAGCCAAAATCCTGACGCCAAAATCCTGACTGTAAGAACGAATAAAACACTTACCAGAGAATACCAACTGAAAATTTGTTGAGAACCGAGTCCTCGGGATACTTGTGGTAGTACATGTACGTTTGAGCAAATGTGGAACCAGATAATCTATCGACATGGTTCAGCAGTGTTCTTGCACGAAAGCAATTGAGCGTACATTGAAGCAGCGACAACACCAAGAAATGCAGCCCCTAGGGTGTTGTCCAGTGTTGTGGTTGCCAAACTTGTAAGAGGGGCCATAATTAAGTAGGGTTGAAGATTCAGAAGAAGTCTTCGACGTATTAGGGTCTGTTGGTATAATAGTTGTTGGGGGAAGGAGAGCTGACTACTTGAAGTGAGAGGGAGATATGGAATGAAAACATACAATTGGGCCTCGTATTTTAAGCTGGACGTTCATCCTCACGGGCTTGTAAATGTACAGCCGCCTTAACGCCACAGAAACGTAGTATTGATATCTATTTGCACCAGCAGTTCATTCCATGGATTGACAAGACATACTTGATTCGTTTCGTTCCGTAAAAATTTTTCACAACGTGGGCCGTCCTTTGTGTCACTAGTTATTCAGCGCAGCCTCAGTCACTGTCACGAGTCTACGAAGTTTTGTTCCGACTCACGTTTGCAAGGGTTTGTACAGCTTCATATGTTGCCTTAATTTTCTCTAGTACCGGCCAGAACCAAGTCCAGCATCGCCTTGGACACACGGCCAGCCTCGGGGGTTCGGCAAGCAAGGGGCTTCATTGTGTCATCGTAAACCCGGCTGTCAACAGTTGCCTCGAGGCAAAGGTTCGGATAACATTCCCCTCGGAGCTCGAGAATACAACCCTTCAAATAAATGACAATGCCGGATTTGTGGTTCAGCGACGTCTGGGTGCTATCTGCACCCCATGGCGTCGAGTTCGACCTCCTAATCTCCGGGCACTGGGTCTGACAATGGGAATGAATGGAGAACATATTACCATTGCCGCGCTCCATGGGCATGCATGAGAGGGTCAAAACCACTGATTGCTTAAAGCGTCCGTGATGCCTGTGGACTTTGATGAAGACCAATTTTTATTCGCGACTTGCAGGGGCAATGCGACATGACCACCGGAGAAGAACTATCTACGCCCGAACTTCTCCGAATTCTGAAACCGAAAATGAACCACAGGAATAGAACGGCTGTCCTTGACTCACTTCTTGGCAAACTATATCTCTATATCACTTGAGTTCACCAAATAACTTCGGCGCTGCGCAATTCTACAATCGAGAAA